>Ga0209719_1000204_pt1 | contig 90556 bp, 79 predicted proteins | sample AD_JPNAS2_MetaG_FD_184421 | JGI IMG/M metagenome (GOLD analysis project Ga0209719, IMG submission 184421) | Active sludge microbial communities of municipal wastewater-treating anaerobic digesters from Japan - AD_JPNAS2_MetaG (SPAdes) (version 2) | ecosystem: Engineered > Bioreactor > Anaerobic...
TTTGCACGGCAGCCTCGATGATAATCTTGCCCTGAATTTGAAGGTCATTGAACAGAAATTGGCAGTCTTCAAAGCGCTGGATTATTCTTCTATTCAGGACATGTTTTCGGCAACAGCTTTCCCCGATAGGCCGTTGATTGCTTTCATGGGCAATACAGTCAACGATAAAACCAAAGAAGGAAAAGGCGATGATGAACTTTCGGATATTTCCAAGATTGTAGATTATCTGGCAAAGCTTTCTGAATCACAAAGAGCAGGATTAAAGAATGTTTTTAATAATGAATACAAGGGCAACCTGAAACTGACCAGAAATCCGCAGGCCAATGATGAGATATTGCTTTCTTACGGCGCAGGCGATTACTGGGGTATCGTCAATGTGGGCAATGGCTTGAACTTTATCAATGAATATCAAGGCGAGAACGTTGATAAAGTAACCAGCACAGCCATCATTATTGCCAATAGCGAAAAATACCTTTTTGAAAATATTGATAAGCCGCACTCGCCAATTAACGTCTTAATCGGCAGCCGGAAGTTTGCCGAGGGATGGAACTGCTTTCGTGTTTCTGTCATTGGTTTGATTAATCTGGGGAAAACCAAAGGCAATAAAATTATCCAGATATTCGGGCGCGGTGTTCGCTTGAAGGGCTTGAAAAGTGATGGGAAACGATGTGACAGCAGTCATATTGAAGATTATTTTGCCCTACAGGATAATTACAGAGACAATCTTAAACGATTGGAAACTCTGTGCGTTTTTAGTTTGCAACGCAGTTATCTGGAGACTTTTACGGAAGCCGTAAGCAGTGAATTGGAAATAACGAAATCATTTGAAATCGCCGTGACACCAAGCATCATCAATCTAAATGGCAAAGATGCTTGTTTTGATACGTACAAACGCGATTTGAAGATATTCAAGCTCAGTAAAACATCAGTTGATGTCAAAAAGGTGCTGCTTTATCCAATGGAGAGAAAAATCGAATATGAGTACGTACTGAATGGTAAGGAGCAAAAAGCAGTCATTAATAATGTCAGTTTTAATCTGGATTACAGGACAAATCGAAATGAAGATGGCCGCAATATCAGAAATTCATTGAAGCAAGCGAATGTTACCTGCCGGGCGTTCATTAACAATCAACTATTCAAAAAGGCGCTGATCGAACAAGCCGATGAAGCCAATCTCCAAATATATAAAGGCGGAAGAAAACTTTCAGAAATAGATGTCGATGATGTTCTGGCTTACATTGAGGCGATTCAATACAAAGATGAATTACCTGAACACGATTTTGATTTCATTGAAACTGTCAACAGCAAAATCGCTGAAGAATTTGTCAAGAAAGTGCGCAATAAAATAAACTGGCACTTAAACAGCAGCATTTATCAATATGAAGAAGAACTTAAACAAAGTAGCGGTGAAATCAGAGGAGATTTTATTGAAAAATATACATTGGTTAAATCTTTTAAACTATCCAAGCAGGAAGGAAATAAGACAAAACAGAAGACTGAGAGAGAATTTAATCAAGAAATAGCGGATTTTACAAAAACGATTGCCACAATAAAAAATGCGCTGATCATTGAAAAAATTGGCAATCATATCTATGAGCCATTATTGCGAGAGAATAAAGTTGTTTTAAACGATGATATAAAGCTCGTGCCGGATAAGCTCAATGAAGGAGAAAAGAAATTTGTAAAAGACTTTGCGGCATACATGAAAAAAAAGCCGTATAAATTTAAAAATTTCAATGTTTACCTCATGCGGAATGTAGAGTCGCTGAAATCAATTGGCATTTACTTGAACGACGATTCAGAAGTGTTTTATCCGGATTTTATCATGTGGCTAATTGGCAAAGATAAAGTTTACATTAACTTTATCGATCCGAAAGGTCAAATGGGCACAAAGGACTTCAAGACAGAACAGTATAAAGAGAAAGTTACGATTGCAGACAAAGCTAAGAATCCTACATTGCCAAATATTGAAAAAGAGCTGAAGCGGATTCACAAAAAGGATTTTATATTAAACTCTTTTATATTGTTACGCGACAGTTCAGATTTAGGTAAGGTCGCACAGCCTGCGTGGAAGAAAAAAAATATGATTGATAAAAATATATTCAGGCTTGACTGGCATAAATTGGATGAGAAAGAAAACCACGCTGATCTAGATAAATTGGTTGATGGCAAAAGCTATTTGGATTGGATGATGGTGAAAGCGATATAGAAATAACGGGACAGGCACAATTAGTTCGAAAACTAATTTGCTTCAAAGAGACGCTTAAATGAACCGAAGCGAAAAAAAAGAAGAGCCCTCATCATCGCCGTACCGACGGTGCCGGCAAAAACACATTTGCCGGGGAGTTTTTGCCCAACGAGGCGGACTGCCCCATTTTTGTCAACGCGGATTTGATTGCCGCGGGTTTTGCCCCCTTTGATCCGGATCGGGCCGCCATTAAAACCGGGCACCTGATGTTGAAAGATATTTACTACCATGTTCTCAGTCATGAAAGTTTTGCGTTTTATTGATTCCGGGCACAAAACACACCATTCCATGATATTTAACTAACCGTTGCTATTGCGTTTTCTCTCAGCCCTGTTAAGCGCTTTATTTCGCTTGCCAAATATTACAAAGTATATATAATTAACATCAAAGGTAATTATATATGCTTAGTAAAAGCATGAACAGATTGCAGGAATTAAGCCGGAAGCCCTATTTTACGCTTGGCGAAGTTGCGCAGACTTTCAGCCTGCAGACGGCCTCCGCTCGTGTACTGTGCAGCCGTTATGTCCGGCAGGGTTTGCTGGTCAGATTTAAAAATAATATTTATACAACCGTCTGGAAATGGGAAGGTCTGACACGCCAGGATTTGTTTACAATCGCCAATGTATTGCAGGTCCCCTCTTATATTTCCCTGATGACGGCCCTGGCGTATTATGATGTCACCACGCAGGCGCAGAACAATTATCAGGAAAGCGTTTGCCTGAAACGTTCTGTTGCTTACAATGTCCGGGAGGCCGTTTTCAGTTATGTCAAATTACAAAACCGCTTCTATGGCGATTTCATTAAAAAGGACGGCGTATTTATCGCCACCAAAGAAAAAGCTTTTCTGGATGCGGCGTATCTTTTCTCGTTCGGCAAATATAAGTTTGACGTTGACTCGCTGGACATGAAGAAGCTGGAATTGAGAAAGCTGAAGAGTCTGTTGAGCGTTTATCCGAACAAAACAAAAGAAACGGTGAAAAGACTATGCGGGATTTAATTCAGCATGAGCAGTTTGAACTGGAAGTCCTGGACCGGCTGAACAGCGGACGATTTCTGACCAACTTGGTTTTCGGGGGCGGCACCATGCTGCGTTTATGCCATGGACTGGATCGTTTTTCGGTGGATTTGGATTTCTGGGTGACAAAGGATTTTGACGAGGCAACGTATTACCGGAAGATTGAAAAATATTTGCTGCAATTTTATACTCTTGCTGATTCCGCCCACAAGCATTTTACGATTTTGTTCGAATTGAAATCACCGCAATTTCCAAGAGCGCTGAAAATAGAAATCCGCAAAGAGGCAAAGATCATCAAAACGGAAACCTGCATCGCTTACGGCGCCAACTCCAATATTCAGGTTCTGATAAAAACCGTTGCGCTGGAAGAAATGATGAAGTCAAAGATTGAGGCTTTTCTCAGCCGCAAGGAAATCCGCGATGCATACGACATCGAGTTTTTGTTAAAAAAAGGCATCGCCCTTCCCGCTGAAAATGAAATCCTGGGCAAATTGCTTGCCGGATTGGCAAAACTCGGCAAGAAAGACTTTTCCGTAAAGCTTGGAACGTTGCTTGATGCATCGGTGCGACAATATTACATTGAAAATGGATTCCGCATTCTGGAAATGAGACTGCGGGATAAAATTATGCCATAAGCCATCGAATATTCGAGGTCTGAGGACAACACTGATCATCATGACGGGAGGGAGGAAAAACATCTTTATGGACAGGTGCCATTTATTAATGTGAGACGTACCGGAGCAACTGGAGGCAAACCCATGGACAAGCCCATGACGTATAAAGGCTATGCCGCAAAGATTGAATACAGCGAAAAAGATGAATGCCTGATCGGCCGCGTTTCCAATATTCGTGACATCATAACCTTTCATGGCGATTCGGTGAAGGAAATCAAACAAGCTTTCGAGGAAGCCGTTGACCATTATCTTGACGGCTGCGCCGAAAAAAACGAAGAGCCGGAAAAGCCTTTTGATGAAGGCCAGGTGATGCGGATGAGTTCCGCGCTTCATCGCATGATCGCTTTGGCCGCCAGGAATGAAAATAAAAGCGTCGGCGAGTGGATTGCCGAAGCCCGCAAAAAGCCCCGGGACAAATCATGAACCAGCTCTATGAGAAACTGATGATCAGAAAAACCGCCGGAGGGCCGGGCAGCGTCCGCATCATCTGGCTGGGCACTGCCGGCATGTTTGTAACCGACGGGAAGACAGGCATCCTGATTGATCCTTACGTAAGCCGGTTCGGCATGGGCAGGGTTGCGTTTCGTCTGCCGCTGGAACCGAACCGGCCCCTCATTCAAAAATGGGCCGGGAGGTTCGGCAGGGACAACATTGCCGCGGTCATCGCAAGCCACAGCCATTTCGACCATGCCGCCGACGCGCCGTATTTCGCAATCGAAGCCCATGCGCCGCTCGTCGGCACGTCAAGCACGCTGAACATCGGCAGAGGCGCCGGCATGGAAGAAAACAAATTGGTGGAAATGACAAGCGGCCGGACGCTGTGTTTCGGAAACTTTACGATAAAATTCATTGAAAGCGCTCATGGCCCCGCCGTCCTGGGCCGCATCCCCTACCCCGGAACCATCGACAAGCCCCTGATCCCGCCCGGCCGGGCCGCCGACTACCGTTTGGGCGGCGTCTTTGCCCTGCTGATCCAACACCCCGCCGGAGCCATTCTGCACCATGGAAGCGCAGGCTTCAAACCGCAAATGTATGACGGGACTCATGCCGACGTCATCCTTCTGGGCATCGCCGGAAGAGGGAACACCGATCAATACCTGGAAAATGTCGTATTGAAAACCCGCGCGCGGCTCGTGCTTCCGATTCATATGGACAATTTCTTCAAGCCGCTGGAAAACGGCATGTCATTGCTCCCCACGGTGCGATTCGGTGAGTTCTGCCGGAAAACGGAAAATCACCGGTTGTCCTTCACAATGAACACCCTGCCCTTCTGCAACGAAGTCGGGATTCTGCCTCTGGATGAAATTCCGAAAACGCAGCGCATGCTTCAATCGAAAAATCAAATATGATTCCGTGTGTTTCCCTTTTTTGAATACTGCGGGCAGATTTCGGACGAACCCGGCTCGAAAAGCCTGCACACCGCGGGTCTGGTTTCATGGATGGCGCAATAAAAAGTCTTTCCGTCAAATGCAAAAAAACGGCAGCCGCCCAGCGGGGTTCCCGACTCCCGCGACATCAGGCGGTCGCCCTCCCAGACGGCTCCCTCCCTCTCCAGGACGCCCAGTATGTCGTCTCTGCCTTCGGACTTCCACCGCCCGATGTCTTCCTCCGTCACGTAGGCTGTGAAATCGGCCAGGCAGCAGCGGCCGCAGCGCATGCACTCCATGGATTTTGTGTTTTTCATCTCGCCGCTTCTCCGGCGCGAAAAATACCACCGGCCCGGACGTTTGTAAATTCATTCTTGGAATTCCAAAAAAAATATGGTTAATGAGCTACCCTGAAAGGAAAAAGAAATGCCCAAAACTTCCGAGGCGTTGGACATAAAACCCGGCAAAATTCCCGTGGTTCTGCTGTACAATATCGAGCCGGACTGGACGGCCGCCGAAAAGGAAGAAGCGGCCGGCCACTCCACAAAGCTCGGCCTGGCGCTTCTCGAGGCCGGTTTCCCGACGGTTTTCGTGCCGGTGGCCGACGAGAATCTCGAGGGCCGTCTGGGCTTTTTTGATCCGGCCGGACACATCGTTTTCAACTGGTGCGAAAGTCTGCCCGGAATTTCCCACAGCGAGTGGATGGTGGCCGGACGTCTTGAGGCGATGGGCTTCACCTTTACCGGCGCGGGTTCGGAAACGCTTGCGCTCGCGCAGGACAAGGCCCGGGTCAAAGCCCTGCTGGACGCGGCCTGCATCCCCACGCCCGCCTGGCGCGTCTTTCACCTTGGCGAAGCCGTCCGGTGGGAAAGGTTTCCCGCGATCGTCAAGCCCATTCATGAGCACTGCTCCGCCGGGATCAGCCGCGATTCCGTTGCGCTGGACGAGGGCGAGCTGGCCCGGCGCGTTCCTTTTATACTGGAGGCCTACCGGCAGCCCGCTCTGGTGGAGGATTTCATCGATGGGCGCGAATTTCACGTGTCGGTCTGGGGAAATGAAGAACTCACCGTATTGCCCGCCGCGGAAATGGATTTTGCATTTTTTAAAGACGTCAAGGACCGCCTCTGCGGCCACGAGGCCAAGTTCATTCCGGGCTCCGAGGCGTACGAAAAAATCGAAACGAGGCTGCCCGCGCCGCTGGACCCCGAAGAACAAAAGGCGATGGAAATCGTGTGCCGCGCGGCTTACAGGGCCGTCGGCTGCCGGGATTACGCCCGCATGGATATTCGGCTGCAAGACGGTGTTTTTTACGTCCTGGACGTCAACCCCAACGCGGACATCAGCCACGATGCCAGCATGGCCTGCGCCGCGGAGGCGGCCGGCATCAGCTATGGCCGAATGGGCGCGGCCATCGTGGGCATGGCCGCCCGCCGCCATCCGGTTTTCAGCCAATGGGCTTTAAAGCCTTGATGTTCAAGAGAAATGAATGCCGGCATGGAAAAAATTCCCCCTGGAAGGGCAAAGATGATATAAGGGCTCAGCGAAAAACAGAGCCCGCAGGAGTTGACGTGACAAAAAATCAAAAAATCAAAAGTCTCCTTCAGAAACAGCTTGTCATTCTGGACGGAGCGACGGGCACCGAGCTGCAGAAAAGAGGAATGCCGGCCGGGGTCTGTCCGGAAATCTGGTGCCTGGAAAATCCGGCGGTGATTCAGGACATTCACGCCTCCTACGCAAAAGCCGGCGCCCGGGTGGTTTACACCTGCACGTTCGGCGCAAACCGCTTCAAGCTCAAGCAGTTCGGCGTGAAAAAAGACGCCGCTTCGGTCAACCGGGAACTGGCGCTCCAAACCCGGCAGGCCTGCGGCCGGAAAGCGCTGGTCGCCGGCGACATCGGGCCCACCGGCCTGTTCATCGAACCTTTCGGCCCGCTGGCCTTTGAGAAGGCCGTGGACGCGTTCAACGAACAGGCGCGCGGCCTGATCGACGGGGGCTGCGATCTGATCGTGATCGAAACCATGATCGACATTCAGGAGGCGCGTGCGGCCCTGCTGGCGGTAAAAGAGCTGGGCGACATCTTCACCATCGCTTCCATGACCTTTGAAAGCGACGGGCACACGCTGGGCGGAACGCCGCCGGAAGCGGCGCTCATTACGCTGCAGAGCCTGGGCGCGGATGCCGTGGGCTGCAACTGCTCCACGGGTCCCGAACAGATGGCGGAATATATCGCCGCCATGAAGCCTCTCGCCACGGTGCCGCTCCTGGCCAAGCCCAATGCCGGCCTGCCGAGGCTCGAAGGGCTGAAGACCGTCTTCGACATGGATCCCGCAAGCTTTGCCGCCGGCGCGAGGAAGCTGGCCGCGGCGGGCGCCAACCTGCTGGGAGGCTGCTGCGGCACGACGCCCGCTCACATCGCGGCGCTGGCCAAGGCGGTCGGGAAGAAAAAACCGGCAAGTCCCCGCAGAAAGTCGATCGCGGCGCTCAGCTCCGCGAGAAGCCTTCTATCCCTGCAGGACGATCAGCCCCTGCTGGTGGTCGGCGAAAGGATCAATCCCACGGGCAAGAAGGCCCTGCAGCAGGAGCTCCTGGAAGGCAAACTGTCCATCATTCGCCGAATGGCGCAGGAGCAGGAAGCGCAGGGAGCATCCCTTCTGGACGTCAACATCGGCTTGCCGGGCATTGACGAAGCCGCAACGATCAAAAACGTCATCGGGCTTCTCGCCACAACCACCCGGCTGCCGCTGGTCATCGATTCGTCCAGAGTGGAAACCATCGAAGCGGCGCTGCGCCTCTATCCGGGCCGAATGCTGATCAATTCCATTTCCGGCGAAAAGGAAAAGCTCGCCAGGCTTCTGCCGCTTGCCGCGAAATACGGCGCGATGTTCATTTTGCTGCCCCTCACCGACGGCAGCATTCCCAAAACGGCTGAAAAACGCCGGGAGGTCGTCCGGTCGATTTATGCAAAAGTCCGGAAAGCCGGAATGACCAAAGAGGATTTTATCGTGGACGGGCTGACGATGGCGGTTGCCTCCGATGCCGAAGCGGCGCGGGAAACGCTGGCCACGGTAGCCTGGTGCAACAACACGCTGAAATGCAAAACGGTCCTCGGCCTTTCCAATGTTTCTTTCGGCATGCCGGGGCGCCCCTGGCTCAACGCCGCGTTTCTGGCCATGGCGCAGTACTGCGGACTCACGATGGCCATCGCCAATCCGGCCGGCATCGAATTCATGAACGTGAAAAAGGCGGCAGACGCGCTTGTCGCCAGAGAAAAGGCGCCCCTGCTGTTCATCCGCCATTTCTCCGAGCAGGCGCCCGCGGCGCCGAAAACCGATTCGGCGGCGGCGGTGTCCCCGGAGGAACAGGTCACCGCGGCCATCCTGGACGGAGACCGGGACCGCATCGTCCCCGTCCTGGAGGGAATGCTGCACAACGGCTTCCCCGCCTCCCGAATCGTCGATGACCTGCTGATTCCGGCCATCGTGCGGGTGGGGGATTTGTACGAGAAGAAAATTTATTTTCTGCCGCAGCTCATGGCCGCGGCGGAAACGATGAAAAATGCCCTGGCCCTGCTGGACCCGCACCTGAAGCAAAAGGCGGCGGCGCAAAAGGGCAAAGTCCTGCTGGCAACAGTCCGGGGCGATATTCACGACATCGGCAAGAACATTGTCGCGCTGCTTTTGAGAAATTACGGATATTGTGTTATTGACCTCGGCAAAGATGTTCAGGACCGGGCGATCATCGAGGCGGCCAAAAAGGAAAAACCGGACGTGATCGGACTTTCCGCCCTGATGACGACAACGATGGTCCACATGAAAGAGATCATCTCGCTGGCCCGCGCGCAGGGAATCCGCACGGACTTTCTGGTCGGCGGAGCCGTGGTGACGCGGGCGTATGCGGAATCCATCGGCGCGTCGTTTGCCAAAGACGGCGTGGCCGCCGTCAAGGCGGTGGATGAGCTGATCAAAAAATAATGGCCATGACGACGGAAAAACAAAACAGATTTTTGAGCGTTTGCGCATCGGTCGGTCTTCACGCCCTGGCGGCGGCCGTCCTGATGTTCGGCCTGACCGGTCCCGCGACGGTTCCAAAGGCGCCGGGAAGTCTTGATTTTGTCTGGGCCTCCATCGCTGCCGGAAAGGACGATTCTTTGTCGCCTGTTCCGAAAGCCCTGCAGAAGAAGCCGCCGGCCGGGGAGGGCCGATCTTTAGCCGCAGAGGAAGCGCAAACCCCGCAAAATGCACCGGCGGAGATCCGGACCGCCGTGCCGGCCGGCGAAAATACCGCTGCCGGCGACGCGCCGGCGCCTTTCGGGTCCCCAACGGCGGTCTATGCGGAAGCGTCCGGACACGGGATTTTGTCGGATGCCGGAAGGGCGCAGGCGGTCCCCGCCATGCAGCCGGTTCTTTCCAGCGCCTATCCCCGGTACCGCGAGAATCCCGCGCCCGGCTATCCGGAAACAGCGCGGCAGCGCGGCTACGAGGGCGTCGTGCTGGTCGCGGTGGAAATTCTGGCGGACGGGCGCGTCGGCAAAGCCGTCGTCCGGCAGTCGTCCGGCTATGCCATTCTGGACCACACCGCGGTTTCCGCGGTCAGAGACTGGAAATTCGTGCCGGCCAAAAGGTCCGGTGTTCCGTATAAAACATGGGCGGAGCTGCCCATCAAGTTCGTAATCCACGAGAACTCGCACTCGTAAATTGATCCGTGCTGGAGGAAAAAAATTATGTCCATGGATTCCACAAAAGCCAGAGAGCGTCTGGGCCGTATCATTCTCGAGCGCTCTTTCAAATACAGTGAAAATCCGCCTTTTACGCTGGCTTCGGGCCGCCTGAGCAACTTTTACTTCAACTGCAAACCGACCACGCTGGACCCGGAAGGCATGAACCTGATCGGCCTGGTTGTTTTTGACATGCTCGAGGACGCGCCGGTCACGGCGGCGGGAGGCCTGACGCTGGGCGCCGACCCGATCGCCAACGCCCTGGCCGTGATTTCCTTTCAGAAAGGCAGGCCGATCAAATCGTTCATCGTGCGCAAGGAGGCCAAGGACCACGGCACGAAGAGCGCTGTCGAGGGAAACGTCGCCGCCGGCGAAAGAGTGGCCATCCTCGACGACGTCATCACCACGGGCGGCTCGACGATCACCGCCATCGAACAGGCCCGCCGGGCCGGCCTGGTGGTGGACCGCGTGATTACCCTGATTGACCGCGAAGAAGGCGGACGGGAAAACATCCTGCAGCACACGGACCAGGTTCAGTCGGTGTTCACGAGGACTCAAATCATGGCGCTGCGCGCGAAAGCCCTGTAAGGACGGCAGCGGACATGAAAAGAATCCTCGCTTTTTCCGGTTTTACGCTATGGGCTGCGCTGATGTTTTTCTGCGCCGGCGCGGGGGCGTCCATTATTCCCGTCACCAAAATCCGCTCCGCGGATCTGCCGGGCGGCGCGCCCGCCGGCTGGGCGCTGGAGAAAAAATTCGGCGCTCCGTCTTTGAAAATCGCCAGGGAAGGCGACAACTATTATCTGCATCTGCTCTCGCAGGGCAACTCGTCCTTCGGCGTGCGCACGTCGGCTCGCGTCAACGTGAAAGACTTTCCGATTCTTTCCTGGCGCTGGAAAGTCCAAAAAATGCCCGTCGGCGGCGATGTCCGCAAAAAATCGGCCGACGACCAGGCGCTCCAGGTCTATGTTGCCTTCAAGGAAACCGGATTTCCGGCCGTGCTGAACACGCCGGTCGTGGGCTATGTCTGGGACAACGAAGCGCCCAAGGGGTGGAGCGGACGCAGCACGCAGATCGGCGGCGACAAAATGCGCTACATCGTTTTGCGCAACAAAACGGACAAGACCGGCCAGTGGTACACGGAACGCCGCAATATTTATGAAGACTACAAAAAGCTTTTCGGCGACATCAACGGGGGCGAACCGCTCGGCGTCACCACCGGCCTGCAAATCCACATCAACACCCAGCGGACGAAAACGCCCGCTGAAGGCCTGATCGGCGAGATCTACTTCAGCAGCGAGACGAAGGACGTCGCGACAACGGAAGCCGCCAAGGAGAAAATGGTTGCCGCGAAGGCCGTGATCTCGGCCCCCAGAGGAAAAGCGCTGCCCGAGGCCGTCGTGATCGAGGATTTCAGCCGCCCCGGCTGCATCAACATCAGCGTTGCCTTCGACGCCAATTCCACGCAGGTGGACGCCATCCCGAAGAGCAGCGTGCAAACCATTATGGAATACCTGGTGAAGTATCCCAGGGACACGCTCGTCATCACCGGCCATGCGGACAGCGTCGGTTCCGTCGCCTTCAACCTGGAACTGTCGAAGCGGCGGGCCCAAAGCGTCAAACAATATCTGGTCGAACAATACGCCATCGACGAACATCGTCTGATCGTCCGGGGGGCGGGCGAATCACAGCCGATCGCCGACAACGACACGCCGGAAGGCCAGGCGCAAAACCGCCGCGTGACGATTCAGGATTGTCCGCGGCCATAATCCCCCAACGGCAAGGAGCGTCCGGAAATGACAACCATCGATGTATTGCAGCCAACGCTGAAGGCAGGCGATGTCGTCCACGGCTTTATCGTAAGGCGCGTCGAAGTCATCGAAACGATGCGGCTTGCCGCCTATGAGATGGAGCACCGGAAAACGGGCGCCAAAGTGCTGCACCTGCACGCCGCCGACCGGGAAAATCTTTACGTCATCGGCTTTCGGACGCCGCCTTCGGATTCCACGGGCCTGCCCCACATCCTGGAGCATTCCGTTTTGGCCGGCTCGGAGAAATATCCGCTCCGGGACGTCTTCAAGGAGCTGATGCGCTCCACCATGCAGACCTTCATCAACGCCTTCACCTACCCGGACAAAACCCTTTACCCGGCGGCCAGCCAGATCAAGACGGATTTCTACAATCTGGCGCGCGTTTACACGGACCTGGTCCTGCACCCCCGCCTGCTTCGCGAAACCTTTCTGCAGGAAGGGCATCACCTGGAATTCGCAAAGCCCGGCGATCCCGAAAGCGACCTTATCATCTCCGGCATCGTTTACAATGAGATGAAGGGCGCCTACTCGTCGCCCGAATCACTGATGTACAAGGACATTCAGCAGAATCTTTACCCGGACACCGTGTATGCGCGGGATTCCGGGGGAGACCCGAACGTGATTCCCACGCTCACGTATGAACAGTTTCGGGATTTCCACCGCAAATACTACTCCCCGACCAACGCGCGCTTCTTCCTCTACGGCGACATTCCCACCGCGGAGCATTTGGCGTTTCTGGCTCAGATGCTCGACGGGTTTGAACGGGTGGAGGTGGATTCGTCCATCGCGAGCCAGCCTTTCTTTGACGGCCCCCGGCGGGTGACCGGCGCCTATCCCATCGATCCGGACGAGCCGGGGGAAAACAAAACCCACGTCAACGTAGCCTGGCTGCTTGCGGAAAACAGGGACTTCGAAACGGCGCTCCTGCTCTCCATCCTCTCCGGCCTGCTCGTGGGCAGCGCCGCCTCGCCGCTGCGCCGGGCGCTCGTCGATTCGGGGCTGGGGGAAGACCTCTCGCCGGTGTCCGGCATCGAATCCGATCTCAAGCAACTGATGTTCTGCGCGGGTCTGCGCAACGCCGGAAGCGCAGACATTCCCGCCATCGAGAAGCTGATCCTCGACACCCTGAAAAAAATCGTCGACGAAGGGTTCGATCCGGAGCTCATCGAAGGCATCCTGCACCAGGTCGAGTTTCACGGCAAGGAAATTTCCCGCGGCTCCTACCCTTACGGGATCACGCTGATGGGCGGCGTTTTTCAGACCTGGCTCTACGACGGCGACCCCCTGATCGGCCTCGATTTTTCGCGCGTGATTGAAAACATCCGCCGCTTCCTGAAGGACGATCCGCAAATCTTCCAGAAAGTGGCTCAAAAGTGGCTGCTGGACAATCCTCACCGCCTGCTGGCGGTGATGGAGCCGGATCCCGATTTCAACCAAAAGAATGAAGCGCGGCTGCGAAAGAAAATGGCTGATCTCAAGGCCGGCCTGTCCAAAGAGCAACTCAGGGAAATCGACGAGCAGGCGGCGCTTCTCAAGGCCTTTCAGTCGGCGGATGATTCTTCCGCGGCGCAGGCGTGTCTGCCCAAGCTGAAAATGGAAGACCTTCCCCGGCGGGTGGAAACGATTCCGACCCGGCGCGCAACCGCGGTTCCGGTTCCGGCGCTCGCGCATGACCTGTTCACCAACGGCATCGCTTACGCCGACCTGGCCTTTGACACCGCCTCGGTTCCCGAGGACCTGCAGATGCTTCTGCCGCTTCTGGGCAAAATCATGAGCGGCATGGGCGCGGCTGGGCTGACGTACGATGAGATGGCCAAGCGCATCGCCCTGCAAATGGGCGGTTTCGGCTACGATTTATCCTGCGGCCGGTCCGCCGACGCGGGCTGCGTCTGGCAGAAAATGATTTTTTCCTTCAAAGCGCTTTACCGCAATGTTCCAAATGCCTGCCGGACCGTCCGCGACATTCTCTGCCTTGGAGACCTGAACGATGAGTCGAGAATGCGCGACTTGATCGCCGAGCGCAAAAACAACCTGCTCGCCTCCGTCGTTCCCTCCGGACATGTCTTCGCCAAACGGACGGCGGCGGCGGGGCTGACGCTGCCCGCGCACCGCGATGAACAGTGGCACGGCCGGACGCAGCTTCGCTTTGTCCAGCAGCAGGCGGAAAATTTCGACGCCTCCAAGAACCTCCTGCGGGAAAAACTGGACCGGCTCAGGAAAATTCTCTTCACCCGGAAGAATCTGACCGTCAACCTGACCGCCGACGCGGACGGCCTCAGGCTGCTGGAAGAGCAAATCGGCGTATTGCTGGAAAGTCTGCCCGCAGGACGCCTTGATGAAAAAGCCGCGCCGCCCGCGCTTTCGCCCGTCCGCTCCGGCATCGCCGTCCCCGCGCAGGTTTCCTACGTGGCCTCGGCGATGAAGGCGCCGGCCTACAATGATCCGGACTCCGCCCTTTTAATGCTGGCCTCGCGCGAGCTTTCCAACACGTATCTGTACCAGCGCATCCGCGTACAGGGCGGCGCCTACGGGGGGATGACTTCTTTCGACGCGATGCAGGGCGTGTTCGCGTTTCTGTCCTATCGAGACCCGCACATCGTGGAAACGATGGATGTCTTTGAGGCCGCCAAGCGGTTTTATTCCGAAAATGAAATGAATCATGACGATCTGGAAAAGGCCGTGATCAGCGCGCTCGGCGCGCTGGACAAGCCCCTCGATCCTTCGGGGCGCGGGTATGCCGCCCTGCTGAGGAATTTCAGCGGCGTGACCGACGACATGCGCCAGTTTTTCCGGGACCGGCTGTTTGCCGCGACGCCCGGGCAGGTGCGCCAGGCATTGTCCGCCTATTTTGAAGCCGCTTCGCCCTCCGGCTCCGTCGCGGTTTATTCCTCGCAGGAAAAACTGGAAGAGGCCAATCAGCTTCTCGAAAAAAAGCTGAAGCTGGAAAAATTGTCGGAAGGATAGAAAACAGGCTATGGGCCATTGGCGATAGGCTAGAGATCACAAATAATGCACACCTATCGTCTACAGCCTCTGGCCTTCAGCATTTCATCGGAACTTTTCAATGGCGGAAAACAAAAAAGAAGGAACCCTGATCAACTGCTTTTTCTGCCGGCATTTCTACCTGACCGGCCGGGTAAAGTCTCCCTACGGCTGCCGGGCGCACGGTTTCACAACCTTCCGCATGCCCTCCGTGGATGTGTTTGAAGCTTCGGACGAGGACTGCGCGCTTCTGGACCGCAGGGAACCGGATGAACACCCTCACGACGGATAACGCCTTCGGGAAAGGAAGAAGAATATGAACATTTCGGAGTGGCTGGATCAAAAAGAAGCTCAGGGATTCGACGTGTCACGCGCGGTCCTGCCCGAAGAGCTGGAGCGCGAGGAAGAACCGGATGAAACGGTTTACTTTAAGGAAATCCGCCCCTGCAGCGTTTTGTGCACGGGCGATCATCCCTTTGCCGCGGTCGAACGATTCGGCCGCTGGTACCGCAGCCGGGGAAAGGAAAAGGAGAAAGGACCTCACACCGGGAAACCGCAGTGGTGGCTATTCACCCGGGATAAAGATCTCGCCATTCAAACGGCCAGGTCCCGCATCGAAAAGTAAAGACCGCCCCCGGGCGAACCCGGACTGACGTCGGAATCTGCGGATCCCCGTTTACGAGAACAATTCCGCGATGCTTCCCGAAACGACCTTTGTCCCGGAAGGCGGCGGTTCGGTTTTGCAGACCGGCAAAAAGATTCTGAAGGCGACTTTGCCCGCCTCATTGGTTTGCGCCGCCGCATATCCCCCGTACACGGACAAGATGGAACCGGCCGCGGACACGGTTCTTTCCATGGCACTCCCGTCCCGCTCCGCCGAAGGACATCCCCTGCTTTCAATTTCAACGCACGCGTAAGCGGACCGCGAGCCGTGCGAAAACGGGGCATGCATCGGAAGTTCTTCCGGTCCGGCCGTTCTCACGCGAAAATAAAAAACGCCGGGCGCTCCTTCAAAGAATTCCCCCGCCCTTCGAATCAGGTTGATCAAAACCTGGTTCAGCAAATCCCTGCTGATCCGGACCGACGGTCCGCCCGGTGGCAAATCGGCTTCAAGCCGCGTGTTGGGCAAAACCAGCGCCCGGAAAACGGGCAGAAACCGCAAACAGGCCCCGGACACGTCCACCGGCGCCCGACCGGATGACCCGCAGCCCAGACAAAAGCCCAGACTGCCCATCAGCATTCGGCAGATCTCCGCCGCCTGGCAGGCGGATTTCATGGCGTCGGAAAGCAGCCGGAAAGTTTTTCCGTTCTTCGGCAGCTTGTTCATCGCCATCTCGATATTGAGAAGCGCCGGAACAAGATGATGGTTGAAGAGATGGGACGTGCCCGCCGCGACGGCATGGGAAGGATCGGCTTTCCGAACCGGCCGCCCGGCATCCGCGGAGTCTGTGACCTCCATGTATCTTGGTTTGAAATCAATCGCCTGATGAAGTGCTTCCATAAGCTTCCGGGTTCCTTTTCGTGTTTGCGATCTTTTATAAAATGGTCTGCAGGTGGGTCCGAAGGTTGACTTTCGTGTTCCGCAGGTTCAATTTTTTCCGAATGTTGTTGCGATGGGTCGCAATCGTGTTCACCGACGTGTTGAGCGTATCGGCGATTTCTTTGGTGCCGTTGCCGCTGCGGACCAGATCGGCAATCTGGATTTCCTGAGGGGTGAGATTTGAATAAATGAGCAGCAGACTGTTCACAAACGGTGACAAAACATCATTCAGACGGTTCTCCAGGGCCTCCAGGTGCTTTCGTTGCGTGGCGTTCAGGTTCGTCGCCTTCAGTTTCTTCAAATGCGGAATGACCAGATCCTCCAGGTTGGCCTTCAGTTTATCCTCAGTGGCTTGCCGCCCTTCTTTTTCGGAGCGGAGGCTCACCTGCAGGGACAAACTGGTGTTTTGCGGCTGCCTGGAAAAATGCACATGCCCGCCTTTCCACCCGGAAACGTCGAAAGCCGCCGCCGCGAGGCAGGGGGCGTTGCCGTAGCAGACCTGTTTGAAATTGAAATAAAACGTCCGGACCGTCCCTTCCCTGAATGCGATGTCCGCTTCGGCGGCGTATTCGCCCAGACGAAAAACTCTGATCAATTCTTCGGCGATGAAGGCCTGCTGAGCCTCTTTATAAAATTCCAGAACCGACATTCCCCGAAGCTCTTCATTTGAACAGCCGGTCGCCTGCCGGAAGTTGTCGTTCCAGAAGACCAGGTTTAATTGCTGATCCATCAGGTAAAACCATCCGGGAAAACAATCGATGATCTTTTGGCTGATGTTGTCTTCTCCGGATAATGCATTTTCCGCCCGGCGGATATCCGGAACCGGAAAAAGAAACGGTCCTTTGATGTCGGAAATGAGCGCTTCCTCCCCACGGCTTCGGTTTTCCAAAGGTTGTGCGTTTTTCATCATGGTTCTGATCTCTCCTGAAAAAGTTCCTTTTTCCTGGATGCGTTCCGGCAACCCCTGACCGTACCGATGGCCCGCGCCGGAAAGCTCGACTGCCGGACGGTATTTTCAGGATGATTAGAACCGTTTATGGAAATACTTGTCAAAGGGGAAGTTCAATGAAAATTCATGGAATTATTATGGATAAGAAATACATGGCAAATGAGCTTTTCCCGGGCTGAAAAACGCCGGAAGCCGGGAGAACCTGAGCGCCGCCGCATTTGAAACAGAGGGCGCCTTCCCTGAAAGGGTTGATTCGTTTTATTATTGTTTATCAAATAAAATCAAAACCTTGCGTTTCCAGTCAAGCGGCTCGGAATCAGCATGATCTGGGCGTTGGGCATCTGCTTTTTCAGCTCCGCCTCCAGCCGGTCCTTCAGTCGGTAAACCTCTTCCACCTTCGCATCGCTCGCAAACTCCAGAAAGATCTCGATGAAGGTATGGCTTCCCGAACGGCGCGTGCGGACGCCGTGGATCTGGTCATAGGCGTCGAAGTTGGCGATCAGTTCGCGCAAAATGATCAGCATGTTGTATTCATCGAGGCTGCGGTCCAGCAAATCGCTGATCGATCCGGAGAAAACATCGTAAATCGACTTGACGATGCTGATCATCAGAATCGATGTGGCGCAGACATCCAGGTAGCGCGTCCAGGTAGCGTCGGAAAAAACAAGGGAAATGCCCACCGCCAGAATAATCAGCAGATCCTCCAGCGCGCCCATTCTCGCCATGCGCCACATGGAGCTGAAAATAGGAGAGTGCTCTTTTTTGCTCAGCCTGTAGTTGCGTATCCAAAGCCAGGTGGACGCCGCAAAGGAAGCGAACGTCAGCAGCATGGCCGCCAGACCGCCGTGCTGCGAGGAGGGATGGAGGATTTTGGAGACGGTTTCATAGCCGACAAACAGAGCCGCCAGCAGCATGGTGGTTCCGACCACAATGCTGGAGATGGTTTCCATGCGCCCCAGGCCGTAGGTATTGAGCAGATCGGTCCCGCGCGACATGCGCCTCACGGTATAAAGTGAAAGGCCGGAGGCCAGAGCGCCCGTAAAAGCGATTACGAAATTGGCGATAAAGACAATGGAATTGGACGTCAGAATGCCGATGATGGAAACGCCGACGGTGTAAATTTCCATGGCCATCATCAGCGTCAGCAGGCGGATTTTTGTCGAATTGGAAACTGCGGCTGAAAGTTCGCTCATATCTCCTTAATTCTTCCTCCTTCTCATTCATGAAATTTCAACTCAAGCCCAAACGACCGGATCGTCGAAGTCTCTGCGACTTTCAGCCGGTCACAACAGACGTTTTTTCACGGTGGCGCGCCAGCGCAAGCTCCACCAGACGATCGAGCAGGCCGCCGTAGGAAAGACCCGTGGCCTCCCAGAGCTTGGGATACATGCTGATGCTTGTAAATCCGGGAAGCGTGTTGATTTCGTTGAGGTAAAATTCGTTTGTCCTTTTATCCAGAAAGAAGTCCACTCGCGCCATGGAGTTGCAGTTCAGCGCCTGAAAGCCGAGGACGGCGCACTTGCGAATGGCAGCCGCGAGGCGCGCCGGGATTTTCGCCGGAATGCTCATCTTTGCGCCCTCGGGGTCCAGATATTTGGCCTCATAGGAATAAAATTCATGCGTGGGCAGAATCTCGCCCAGAACCGACGCCTGCGGATTCTCATTGCCCAAAACGGCGCATTCAATCTCGCGGCAGTCGATGCCTTTCTCGATCATGATCCGCGTGTCGAACTGAAAGGCGTAATCCACGGCGGAAGCAAGATCTTTTTTGACTTTCACCTTTTTGATGCCGACGGAAGAGCCGGTGCACAGCGGTTTGACAAACACGGGCATTTCAAGCCGGCGCAGCGCCCCGCGCAGAATTTTTTGCGGCCCGGCCAGCCATTCCGGTCGGCTGACCGTCATCCAGGGCACGACGGGAACCCCCGCCTGCGCGAGCAGACGCTTGGCGACGTCCTTGTCCATGCCGATGGCGGAGCCGGCGACATCCACCCCCACGTAGGGAACCCGGGCCAGTTCCAGAAGCCCCTGCATCGTTCCGTCCTCTCCGTACGTGCCGTGCAGGACGGGAAAAACCAGATCAACCACAACCTTCTTTCCGCGGGATTCCATATCGTAAAGGTGCAGCCTGCTTTGGTCTTCAAAATGATTGACCAGCCAGACGCCCTTTTTTTTCAAAGACAGGATTCTGCCGAAATCTTTATCGGCGATGATTTCCGGCCGGTCCTGAACATACCAGCGTCCGTCGCGGTCAATGCCGATCGCAACGACGTCGTATTTGGTTTTGTCCAGCGCCGAAACGACGGAGGCCGCCGAGCACAGCGACACGTCATGCTCGCCCGATCTTCCGCCGTATAAAACGCCGATGGTCCGCCTGGGCCGCCGTTGATGCTTTCCTGAAGGCTTCTTCATGTTTGCCTCTCTAGTAGGTGTAGGTAATGGCCGATCCGGCGGAGAAACGGTCCGCATACTGGCCTTCGATCAGGAGACCAAATCCCCTGCCCAGCCCGACGGCGGCGCCGAAAAACCCGCCGACCGCGGATGCATTCTTCAAAGACGTCTTTTCGGCGCCCGACTGAATCCCCGGGACGGCGGCGGGTACATAAGCATCCGCTTCCGTATAATAAACAAAAGGCCCGGCATACAGTTGAATTCCATAAGGAACCGTCGCCTGAAGGCCGATGCCGAAATTGACGTCCCAGAGATATTTTACCTTTATATCAGTCACAAAAGGAATTCCGCCGCTGGTTCCGCTAACCTCATCGGTGAAATTGCTGAAGTTGCAGCTTCCCTGCACAAAAGCGCCGACGCCGAATACGGAATGAACCGGATAATACGCCTTGGCGCCCAGCGTCCCGAAAAATTTCCAGTTTTCTTCAAAAGAGTCCCGGGAAACCGTGGTCAGGGCCGAAGAAGAGCGAAACGCGTCCGATATCTGCAAATCGGAAATGCCGATGCGCCCGTAAATCTCCCAGCGGCCGGAGGCACCGTACGCCGCCTGGGAATAGACCTGGTGCTGGCGAATCCCATAATCCATGTCGCCTTTCAATGTATCTTCCGCATACCGGCAGCCGACAGCGGTGTTCACGCCGCCGGTTTTTTTGGACATCGTCTGCAGCGGCCCGAACATTCCGCCCGCAAGCGCGGAAGAGCAAAGGGGAAGAATCATCAGGGCTATCGTGAAAAGAATGATTTTTCTCGTAGGGTTTCTCCTTTTATGCGTTCTCAGTTGGCCGGCGCCCGGGTCGCCTCACTTTTCCAATTGCGGAAAAAGAGCGATCTTGCCCTGCGCGTCTGGACTTCCTTCATGCGATACTGAATGTAGCCGTTGCGAATGGCAATGTAAGGGTCGATGGCCGCTTCGATCACCGCTTCGTAATCCCCGAGGCTCAACGAGGCGTTGTTGATCATTTTGAAGGGTCTTTTGCCCAGGCTGGTGTACCAGGGGGTAAAGTAGGAAAGCGGATCCAGAACATACTCGCCCGCGATATCCACGCTGTCCCGGGGGCTTGACGGACCGAGAAACGGCCAGACGATGTAAAAGCCGTGGCCCACGCCGTACAGACCCAGCGTCTGCCCGAAATCGGTGTTCTGTTTTTGCAGTTCGATGCCCCGATTGGAGGAGGGATCCAGAAGTCCCCCGATGCCCCACACCGTGTTGATCGCAAAACGGCCCGCTTCCGAACCGGCGCCGGTCAAATCGGCCTGCAGCAGGCAATTGACGAAGCGGATGGGAAACAGCAGATGGTAATAGAAATTTTTAACGCTGATCCGCGCCGGTTCCGGAACCACCGCTTTGTACCCCCGGGCAACCGGTTTGAGCAGCCAGAAATACAGCCGGTCGTTGAACCGGTGCATGGCGCGGTTGAAAGGTTCGATCGGATCGGCGATGGTAACGCGCTCTTCCGCAAAAGGCTCGTCGTCGTAGTCCTGATTCTCATCGTCTTTGTATTCATCCTGAAAAGCGTCGTCTGCACGGCCCGGCAGCGCCTCCTCCCCGCGGACAGTCGCATCCGCCCCGGCCGACGGAGCCTTCGCGAGGGCGTAATCCATGCTTTTCCCATTGCCCATTACCCATCGCCCATCGCCTACTACCCCTTGCCCATCACTCATCGCCGGCGCTTCCGCGCACGCGATATTCAGGACCAGACAGCCCGGGAAGCTCCCGGCCGCGAAAAAAAGGACTGTCAGGAGAAAAACGGACAGATTATGCTTCATGATCCTAATATTAATGGGTTTTCACCTTTTTGCGCAGGGTTTCCAGGAGCTGCTCCGGCGTGCCGCCAGCCAGAATCTCATTGAACTGGGTTCGGTAGTTCTGCACCAGGCTCACATTTTCCACGACGACATCGTAAACTTTCCACTTGCCGTTTTTTAAAATCATCCGGTAGTAAATGGGAACTTCCTTGGAAGAGGTGATCACCCTGGACTGAATCTCCGCCTTGTCGTCCGCGATCATCGATTCCTTGTAAAAAACAATTTTCTCGTTGGAATATTCGAGAATTCTGTCCAGGTAGGTCTTTTCCAGCACCTGTTCAAAAAGATCAACAAACTCCCTGCGCTGCTCCGGGGTGAACTTGTTCCAGTTGCGGGTCAGTGTGCGCCGGGAAAATTCCATCTCGTCAAACATGTCTTTATAGATGACGCGGAGTTTTTCCGTCTTGAGGGATTTGGCCGCCGGGCCTTTCATTTTTGGATCGCGCAGAACGTCCAGGACGCGGTTGACCGTGCTTTCCACGGCGCTCATCGGCGCTCCGGCATACGCCGGAACGGACATCAGCAGCATCATGACCAGCATGCACCCCGCCAGCCGTTTTTTCAGGATTCTGTTTTCCATCTATTTCTTTTCCTTTTCGTTGTTTTGATTTTTCCCCTGGTCCTTTTTTATGTCGCCAAAGGCGTATTTGCTGATCAGCGATTCAATATCCAAAGCGGCCTGCGTGTCCGTGATGACGCCGTTGGGCTCAAGCAGGTCCCCTCCTCCGCCCGGATCGATGCTCAGATACTTGTCGCCGATGAGGCCCTCCGTTTTAATGGAAGCAATGGCGTCATCATAAATCTTGATGTCCTTCCGAATCCGGATTTCCACGACGGCCCTGAGGTCTTCCTGGTCCATCGAAATGCGCTCCACGCGCCCGACTTCAATGCCCAGGATGTTGACCGGATTGCCCGCCTTCAAACCCGTGACAGTCGTGAATTTGGCGATGAGCGGATACGTATCTCCGCTGAACCAGTTCAACTTTCCAAGTTTGACCGTCATGTATCCTACGCAGATCAATCCGCAAACGACAAAGATACCGACCATGGTTTCCATCTTGTACTTTTTCATCGGTTCATTCTCCCGGGGCGCATTGCAATCGCCCGATTTCTTTTTGTTTCGATCTCGCCTGCGCAAGCAGGGCGTCGATATCGGTCCTGGATTGTCCTTCGGCCGCGCCCGCCAGGATCGTCAATTCCACGGCGCCCCCCAGCGCAAACCTGCAGGCCCCCTCCTCCAGAGCGGGAACGGCCTGCCGGTTAAAATCCGCGATGAAATCTTCCATGATTCTTTCCGTTTCCGCAAGGCTGGAATAGGGAAGCACGGTCAAAATCTCGTTGGTGGCGCGCCTTGTGGAAATCCCCCCGATGGCGCCGAAATGCCGGTCGATAAACAGCCCCATATTCCGCAGAATCTCCTGCGCGGCGTCATGGCCGATCTGTGAAACGATCGCGTCGAGCTCCCGGAGGCTGAAAATCACCAGGCAGAAGGTTTCTCCGCCCTTGCTCCTTTTGAGCTGCAGATGGTTCAGCAGCTCAAACTGGCGCTTGGAGTAAAGACCGGTCAATTCCTTCTGCAGTCCTTCCAGAGAGTTGATGACTTCGTCCATGAACGGGTGGTTGAAATTTTCCAGCTCCTCCGGCGTGCCCTGAAAAACAATCCGGTGATCATACAGCGCCAGAATGCGGTTGGAAATAAAATACACGTCGGGAATTTCATGGCTGACCAGAACCGCGGTGAAATTCAGTTTTCTCTGGTTCTGGGCGATCATGCTCAAAATGGCGTTTTTCCGGACAGGGTCCTGGCCGGTAGTCGGCTCATCGAACAAAACGATCCCCGGATCCGTAATCAAAGCGCGCGCCAGCGCGGCCCTTTTCTGCATGCCTCCGGAAAGTTCCGACGGATATTTGGAAGCCGCTTCCGTGAGCTCCGTCTGTTTCATGCGGGTCAGCACCTTGCGATGGATCTCCGTTTTTTTCAAGTTGGTCGTCTCTATGAGCGGCAGCGCGATATTCTCATAAACCGTCATGGAATCAAACAGGGCGTTGCCCTGAAACATATAGCTGATCCGGCCGAAGGATCCCGCAAGATCCGACCGGCTCATTTCAGCAACCGGTTTTCCCCGAAACAGAATGACGCCATCATCCGGCTGGAGCAATCCGATGATATGTTTGAGCAGCACGCTTTTGCCGGAGCCGGAAAGGCCGATAATCGTCGTGACCTCCCCTTCGTAGATCTGGAGATTGACGCGGTCCAGGACGATTTTATCGCCGAAGCACTTGGTCACATCTTTAAATTCAATCAGAGGCGTCTTCATCTTATCTCTTTAAATCAGCAGGGACGTTACGATGTAATCCGAAATCAGAATCAGGACGCAGGAGGTCACGACCGCCGACGTGGTGGCCAGTCCCACCGCCTGGGCGCCGTGGCTGTCCCGGCGCATGTGCGCGAAATACCCCTGATAGCAGCAAACCGTCGCGACGATCACCGCAAAAACAATCGCTTTGATAAAACCGTTGGTGACGTCTTCCAGAGCCACATAAACCTTCGTGCTGTGCCAGTAAACGCCCGAATTCAGCCCCAGCAGCAGAACCGCGGAAAGATAGCCGCCCAGAATGCCGATCAGATCGAATACGGCCGTGAGCAGCGGAAAGCTGATGATGGAGGCGGAAATCTTTGGACTGACGATGTACCGCAGCGGATTGATCCGCATCGTCTGCAGGGCGTCAATCTGTTCGCTGATGCGCTCTATGCCGATTTCGGCGGCAATGGCCGAACCCGCCCGCGCCGTAATCATGATGGCGGTCAGCACGGGACCGAGCTCCATAATCAGCGAAAGGGCCACCAGGGAGCCGACCGCTCCTTCAGCGCCGAATTTCGACAGGGCGTGGTGGGCCTGCAGTCCCAGCACCATTCCGGTAAACAGGCTGACCAGCATGATGATCGTGATGGATCTGGCCCCGATATAATAAACCTGCCGGACCGTCTTGGCAAACTGCTTCCTGCGGAAAATCTGCCACAGCGCCATCCCCAGAAAAATGGCCGCCGCCCCGAGGTTGTCCACCCAGCTCAAAACGTTTCTTCCGATCAAAGCAAACGGGCGAAGAACAGCCATGCCCCAGACGGTGTTTTCGTCATTTTCATTTTTATTCCGGCAATTTCCCGTTTGCGCCATGAACAAGTTCCCCAGATCAAATCGCCTGTCGAAGACGGTTCGGGATACTAACAGAGGCAACTTTATTTGACAAGCATTTCCTGACGCCGGTTTCCCGTCCGGGTGTTCCCGTCCGTGTTGACAGAAACACGAAGAATGAATATACTACGGCCAAATCGGGCGGCGGCATTTAAGGTGTTTTTATGATTCGCTATTTTAACGCGGCGCATATACCGGTGGCGGCCAGGGCGTTTTCCGACGCTGAAAAGCTGGTGACGCGTCATTTCCGCCTGACGGAAGATGACCTGCGGAAAAACAAATACGATGTAAAAACCCTTGCATTTTTGGAAGAGCATGAAGTAAATGACGGCGCATTTGCACACCTGTGCAAATATTCCTACGAAAAGTCTTCCGACGGCAAGCCGCAGGAGAAGGAAGGTTTCGAGTTTTACCGGGTGTGCCTGCAGGACCATATCATCCTGGACGCACTGGAGCGCGCCAATACCTTCATCAAATTGAGTCCTTTGATGCTGTATATTGCCGTCCATGAATTGATCCACGTCCTGCGCTTCTCCTCGGGCGCCGCTGATTTCAGCGCCCCCGCGGACGAAAAGGAAAATGAGGAAAAAATCGTCCACAGCCTGACCCGAAGCGCGCTGCAGCCGGCCAGGCAAACGGATATGAACATGGTTTTGGACTGCTTCAGCAGCGAATATAAAATCAGCAATCTTTATAATTAATTTCAGGAGGTTGATGTATGCCGATCTATGAATATCAATGCAGGAAATGCGGCCGGCAGTTTGAAGCGTTTCAGGGCATTACCGAGCCGGATTTGAAAACCTGCCGGTTCTGCAGGGGGAAGGTTCAGAAAATGATGTCGCTTTCATCCTTCAGCCTGAAAGGCACCGGCTGGTACGCGACGGACTACAAGGGAAAAAAACCTCAGGCCGCCAAGCCGAAAAGCACTGAGACGACTGCGACGGAAAGTTCTTCGGCTTCATCCGATGCTTCGGCAACCGTCAAAGGCACAAGCGACGATTAAAAGCATTCACTTAAAAAAGGCCAACAAAAAGCGGCATGAAAATGCCGCTTTTTTGTTTTTTTTGCGAAGAACGGTTTGAAACCGTTCCCTCCTCTATGTCTGGAAATACCCCTGTAATTCTTTGCACAACTGCTCCGGCACAATCGGACAGATGATCTCATCGTGCAGTTTTTCAAAATAATTGATGTCGCTCGTCCCCAGCGGATTGATTTCAAAACGCGGAACGATTTTCCCCTGCACCCAGAAGTTTTTCTCCGGCATCAGGGGCGCATACAGCGAAAGATTGAAGCTCATGAAATGATTGACATACAGGTGGAGAAAGATCCGGGAAAGACCTTCGAGAAGCTCTTCAACGTTGGCCTGGGTCAGATCAAAAAACGAGGTTTTCTCCCGAAAGTAAAAATCAACTTCCCCCGCCATGCCCTTTGGCGAAAAAGCGGCAAGCCAAGACACGACGCCGGTCGAGGCAATAAAACGCTCGCCTGCTTCCTGCTCCCGATCCAGCAGGTCTTCCCACAGATTGCGGCCGCCGGAGGCGGAGGCGTAATTCCGCGCGCTGGCCAGAAGCCGCCGCATGAAACTGGTCGGCTCTTTGCCCATGATCGTCTGCAGGTGGGGATGAATCAGTCCGCCGCCCGCGGGCGGCATGTAGTTCCAGTTGATCGAACCGTAATGGTACCCTTGCTGCAGTTCGGCCATCCGGTAAAAATAATCCCGGCAGACGGCAAATCCGTCGTGCATGGCGTCGGGGGTCAATTCATCCAGCCCCATGAAGTGTCGGTGCGAAAAGATCGCAACCGTGTTTGTCGCGTCGTAGGGAAACGCGTTGGGAAACAGAAAAGCGCTTCCTCTCGTGAATTTGCCGCCTTCGATGATGTCCGGCGTGAACCGGGGCGTCATCTTGTCAAAGAGCTCCGGGCAAAACGGGCAGATCGATTCCGGCGATTTTTCCAGATAGACGCCTGTGTCCGGTTTCTGGGCGGGCCGCACACGGTAAGGAAGAATGCGGCTGGCCACGCCGGTGGTTTCGTCGTAGCGCTCCTCAATGGTCATTTCCCTGGGTTCAAACCCGTCAAAGGGATTGAGGTACCGTCCGGTGACCGTTTCCCTGTGAAATCCGATGTCTTTCATGTTTTTTCCCTCCCACTTCCGGCCGCAGGCGGATCTTCTTTCGGCAAATGGCTTTTCCTCAGGCATTGATGAAGAAAACGCTCCACGCTCTGTCGGGACAAATCCTCTTTCAGCTCCGTTTTGAGAACGTCCAGGGGGATTTCCAGGCGCGCGGCGCTGCGGTGTCCGCCTCCCTGTCCGATCTGGCCGCAGGCTTGCTGCGCCATCGCGCCGCAGTCCTGCCGGTAGCCGTCCCCCCGGAAAATAATGACCAGCCGGTCATCCACGATTCCCGCAACCACCACGTACGACGTGCCGATCACGTGCAGGTAGAAATCCGCCACCTGCACGCAGACATCCGGACTTTCCACGCGTCCCAGGAAACCGACGCGGCGGCCGCGGAAATGCGTCATGGAATGAAACGCGTAATCGAAATATTTCAAATAGCTGTGCGGCGTCTGATTGAGTTCGATCCGGCGGATCAGCCGCAGGTTGGCGTGCCGGGAATGATAGGTGTAGGCGCGAATGTCTTCGGCAATCGTTTCGCGGTCGAAATTGTCCGTGTCCGTCTTGATGCCGTAAAGCAGCGCGGTGTGAAGGTTGCGGGGAATGCGCACCCGCGCGGCCATCAGGTATTCCGTTAAAATCGTCGAGAGCGCGCCGTACGAAGGCCGAATGTCGGCAAGTTCGGCCTGCCAGTCTCCCTCGCGGGGATGGTGATCCATGACGATGTTCGGCGCGCGGGTCGGCGGGGAATCTCCAAAAAAAGAAGGCTGCGCGTCCACCAGCGCGACGAGCCGGTAGGCGCCGGCATCAACCTGGGCAAGCGGCCGGATATTGAGGCGCATCGCCTGGGCCAGTTCCCGGTTCTGCTGCCGCCGGATCGGCTCCGTCGAAGCGAAAACCCATCTGGAGAGGCCCTTGGTCCGCAGAAGGATTTCGCGAAGCGCCATGGCCGAAGCGATTGCGTCCGGATCCGGGCTTCCGTACATCAGCAACAGCAGCGAATCGTCCGAATGCGCAAGCTCAAGAAGCTTTTTGACATTCTGCTGCGTTTCCATTTTGAAGGGAAGACGATGCAAGAGGCATTACTCCAAGAGTATTTTCCCCGGATGATCAGCCACGACGTCGCCTGCGACGGCCGCATCCGTGATGCCCGCGCGGCGCATGGCCTCCGCGAGCGGCTCGGCCTTCTCGGAAGGCAGGCTGAACAGCAGGCCGCCCGCCGTCTGCGGATCGAAGCAGACGTCAAAAATCCAGTCCGGACAGGACGGCGCCTTTTCCACCTGATGAAGGCGGTAGTTCCGGTTGCGGTAAAGACCGCCGGGAAGATAGCCGGTTTCCGATAGATCCCGCACGCCCTCCAGAATCGGAATTCGGGCCGCCTCGATCCGCAGGCCGACGTCGCTTCCATCAATCGTTTCGCAGGCGTGCCCCAGGAAACCGAATCCGGTGATATCCGTGCAGGAATGAATGTCTCCCGCGGAGATCATCAGCTCGGCGGCTTTTTTGTTGAGCGTCGTCATGCAGGCCGTCGCCCGGGCAATCAGGTTCTCGCCGGCCGCCCCCGCCTTGATGGCCGTCGATACAATGCCCGTGCCCAGCGGCTTGGTCAGGATGAGCTTGTCGCCGGCACGCGCGCCGCGGTTGAACAGCACGCGGGCCGGATGAATCGTGCCGGTCACCGCCAGTCCGTATTTGATTTCGTTGTCTTCCACGCTGTGGCCGCCGACCAGGAGCACGCCGGCTTCGCGCATCTTGTCCAGCCCTCCGCGCAAAACGTCGCGCAGCACCGATTTGTCCATGGTCTTTACGGGAAAACAGACGATGTTCATGGCGGTGAGAGGAGTGCCGCCCATCGCGTAAATGTCGTTCATGGCATTGACCGCAGCGATCTGGCCGAAGGTGAAGGGGTCATCCACCGTCGGGGTGAAGAAATCCACGGTCTGCACCAGCGCCAGGTCGTCGGACATTTTATACACGCCCGCGTCTTCCGCATGTTCATACCCGGTCACCAGTTTCGGATCGGAAATGAGCGGCAAATCGCTGAGAATGTCGGACAGGTCCCCCGGACCGATCTTGCAGGCTCAACCCGCGCTTTGGACGGTTTCCGTCAGACGAACGGTCTTTTTTTCTTCCATGATGTTCCAATCCAAAAAGAATTTGCGCCTCACGGCGTTTGGTTTTTTAACATAGAAGCGCCGATTTTCCAAACGGAATTCAGACGCTTTTCACGTCCGCCCCGGCGGGGCATTGAAGGACGGCGGACAGAGAGGATTGTTTTTTGTTGATTTATTGGCGTCATTCAGATTATAGGAAGCCAGTTCACAAAGGATACCGGGCATGCCCATTCGCTACTACAGCACCAATCGCCGCGTTCAACAGGCTTCCGGCATTACGCCCTTTGCCGAAAGCGTATCTTTCCGGGAAGCGTTGCTGGCCGGACAGGCGCCGGATGAGGGCCTGTTTGTTCCCGACGCCATTCCGCAGCTTTCCATGAAGGATATTATTGCGCTTCGCGACCGGCCCTATTGGGAGGCGGCGCTGCTGGTCGCCCGGGCGTTTCTCTCCGATGAGTTTTCACCCGAAGTCCTCGATGCAATCGTGAAGGATGCGTATAATTTCCCCGTCCCGCTGGAAGCGGTGTATCCCCGCGCCTTCATTCTTCGGCTGGACCAGGGCCCCACGGCGTCCTTCAAGGATTTCGCCGCCCGAATGATGGCCCGGCTCATGAGCCACTGCCGGCCTGAAGGGGAAAGGCTCAACATTCTGGTGGCGACGTCCGGCGACACGGGAAGCGCCGTCGGAGAAGCCTACAAGGGCGTTGACGGCATCGACGTAACCATCCTGTACCCGGCGGACGAAGTGAGCCTGATGCAGAAAAAACAGCTCGACACCATCGGCGGCAACGTGCGGGCCATGTGCGTTGACGGAAAGTTCGACGACTGCCAGAATCTGGTCAAAGAAGCGTTTGCCGACAAAGACCTGGCAAGGTTTAATCTGTCGTCGGCCAACTCGATCAACTTCGGGCGCATTCTGCCGCAGATCGTTTACTACGTCTACGCCTACGCCCAACTGGCCGGCGCCGGCGAGGAAGCGGTGGTCTCCGTCCCTTCAGGCAATTTCGGAAACGCCCTGGGCTGCGAATACGCCCGCCGCATGGGATTGCCGGTGGCAAAACTGATCATGCCCACCAATGAAAACGATGAATTTCCCGCTTTTCTGGAAACCGGAATCTACACGAAAGTGTCGCCGTCGCGCGCCTGCATTTCCAACGCCATGAACGTGGGGCATCCCAGCAACCTGGCGCGATTCTTTGAATTGTACGGCGGCACCGTGGACCGCACGGGAATGGTTCACCGCTATCCCGACCTGGAGGAAATGCGGCGGCGCATTTTTTCCGTGAGCATCAGCGACGGCCAGACCCGGCAAACCATCATGAGCGTTTATGAGCGCTACCGCGTGGTGCTGGAGCAGCATGGTGCGGTCGGCTGGGCGGGGCTTGCGGCCTACCAGAAACAAACCGGCGACACAAGGCTCGCCGTCTGTCTGGAAACCGCCCATCCGGCAAAGTTCCCCGACGAAATCAAAAACCTGCTGGGCATCGATCCCGAACCGCCGGAAAGCATGAAGGGCCTGGCGGGGAGGGAGGGAAGCGCCATCAACCTGTCCCGGGATTTTGCCTCCTTCAAAACGTACCTGCGGACGCATCTGAAAATCAAAAAATAAAAACCGGGCGGCCGACCGGCGGACCCCGGCAAACCGTGTGGCAACGGATGAAAACACAGGCAACACCTCCAAAATACCAACAGACGACGGGACAGGATTTTTCTTCCGGAGACCTGATTGTTGAAGCCGGCCTCTTATTTCTGGGCGCGCCTTACCGGGAAAACACGCTCGATGGGCCGGGCCGTGAAAGGCTCATCGTCGATCTTCGCGCGTTTGACTGCACGACCTTTGTGGAAACCGTGCTGGCGCTGGTCCGGTCCGCTTCGTCCGGAAAGTTTCGCGCGGCGGAATTCCGAAGAAACCTTCAGCGCATACGCTACCGCGGGGGAAAAATCGACGGCTACGCTTCCCGCCTTCACTACTTTACGGACTGGCTTGCCGACAATCAGAAAAAAAAGGTGCTTCGGGACGTTTCGCGCATTCTGGGCGGCGTACATGCGCGCAAAAAAATCGATTTCATGACCGCCCACCGCGAACGCTACGCCTCGCTGAAGCGCGAAAGCCAGGCGAAAAAAATGCGGCAGACGGAACGCAGGCTCTCGCGCAGGCCGTTTTACATGATCGGCAAAGAACGGGCATCCCAAATCCAGAACGGCATTCAGCCGGGAGACATCATCGCCTTCACGACAAGCCAGGAAGGGCTGGACGTGGCGCATGTCGGGTTTGCCATCCGTGAGCGGGGCCGCCTGCGCCTGCTGCACGCCTCCAGCCGGGAAGGCGCCGTGGCAATAACCGCCGGAACGCTTCCGGCTTATCTGAAGAGCCGAAGTAATTTCACCGGCATTCTGGTCGCCCGAATGATCTAGCAAGCGGGAAAATCATCACGCGCCGCCCTGTTTTATCGTGCATTTTCACCTTTATTTTTGAGCGCACATATATTAAGATGAAGACAAACCAAACAAGGAAAATCAGGAGGCGACTATGAACTATGTCAGGGATATTCTCAAGACGAAGGACGGCAGGATTCAGACGATTTCTCCCAAGGCAACCGTATATGAAGCCCTGGAAAAAATGAGCGAGAAGGAAATCGGCGCTCTGGTGGTCATGGAAAACAAGAAGGTGGTGGGCATCTTTTCGGAAAGAGATTATGCCAGAAAAATCATCCTTCAGGGAAAAACATCCAAGAAGACCCTGGTCAAGGAAGCCATGTCTTCCCATTTGTTCTCCGTCACCCCGGACACCACCGTGGAAGACGCGATGGTTCTGATGACGGGAAAGCATATCCGCCATTTGCCCGTTTTTGAAAAATCCAAATTTGTCGGCATCATTTCCATCGGCGACGTCCTGAAGCTGATCATCTCCAACAAGGATTTCCTCATCAATCAGCTCAGCGACTACATCGCCGGAAAATACTACTAAAGGCGAAGCCCTTTTCCCGAAGACGGCATTTGCCGACGACGCTTCGGGAAAAGGAGTTTCTCGCGGTTTGCCCCGCCCATTCGCCTCCCCTTTTCGGGGAGGCGTTTTTTTGCCTTGATCCTTGACATCCGTCATCAAATGCCGCTATACACAGCCAGTCATTTTTCTCGAACTGGAAACGTGCCGCCATGGATTTGATCAGCACCGCCGCGTCCGTCGTCAAAAACATACGGGTTCAGGACATTCTGGACATGGCGATCATCGCCGGGATGATTTTCGCCCTGCTGATGTGGTTCAAAACCAGGGCGTCGCGCTTTGTCCTGATCGGCGTTTTGCTGTTGGGCGGCGTTTACCTGGCCGCCCGGTTTTTTCAGCTTTATCTCACCGTGATTGTGCTTCAGGGATTTTTCGCCATTTTGCTGTTTGTGCTGGTGGTGATTTTCCAGGAAGACCTGCGCGGCTTTTTTGAGCGCATCGCCATGCTGGGCCAGCTTCGCAAACAGGCGCCGCCCCTGTCCAGGCTGGAAAAAACCGCGAACATCATCGCGGAGACGGCGGGGAATCTCGCCAAAAAGCGCGTCGGCGCCCTGATGGTCATCCAGGGAAACGATCCGCTGGACCGCCATTTGACCGGCGGCATTCCCTTAAACGGCGCCGCGAGCGAGCCGCTTCTGGAGAGCCTTTTCGATCCTCATTCTCCGGGCCACGACGGGGCGGTCATCCTCAAGGAAGACCGCGTAACCCTGTTCGGCTGTCATCTGCCCCTGTCCGTCAATACCGCGCGGCCCGGAAACATGGGGCTGCGCCACACGGCCGCGCTGGGGCTCACGGAACGATCGGATGCCCTGTGTGTTGTCGTGTCCGAAGAGCGCGGCAGCATCTCCGTCTCCGAGGGGGAGTCGCTTTCCGTCATCCCCGGCGCCTCGACGCTCCACGAGGTTCTGGAAAAATACTACGCGAAGTACCGGCCCGCGCCGCAAAAAAGACCTCTTCGGGCCTGGCTCAGCGAAAACACAAAGGAAAAATTGATTGCCGTCGGCCTGGCCTTTGTCTTGTGGGCCACGTTCGGCTATCAGCGGGACACGGTGCGCCGTGACTTTTACGTTCCCCTCGAATACAAAAATATGCCGGCCAGATGGCATTTCAGCGAACCTCCGGTGAAGGAGGTCAAGGTAACGCTGCAGGGACCCGAACAGGCCTTCCGGCTGATGAATGCAGATTCGCTGAAGCTTTCGCTGGATCTGTCGGCGCTGGCTCAGAAAAAACTGGAATTTTCCCTGAACCGGGACATGGTGAACGCTCCGCCGGGTTTGTCGATTGCCGAGATCAGCCCCTCCAAAATCCGGATTTACGCGGCCCGGCAGGTGGCTGCGCATCTACCGGTCCACGTTGCGACCGTCAACGAGCCGCCGGATGACCTGGCCCTGCAGAAAATATCCGTGCGGCCGGCCGCGCTGAGCGTGATGCTGGACCCCAAGATCAATCCCGGCGGCCTTCGGCTGGAAACGGAGACCCTCGATCTGCAAAACATAACTTCCACCGGGACTTTCACGCTGAAAGTCAAGCCGTTGTCCGGCGCTTTTTTCCCGGACGGAAAATCCCCGCAGGTCCGGGTCACCGTCCGCGTCAGGAAAAAATAAGGAGCCAGCGCCATGACCATCGCCGTGAAAAAGAGATCGAAAAAAGCCGGGTTGAGCCCCGGAGCCCTGATCCATATCGGCCGCGACTATGAGGATTCATCCGGCATCCGGCTGATGCGCTACGACGAAGCCACGCTGGAGGAGAAGGAAATCTTCTCGCCTACGGAACTGGCCGCGGAAAAGAAAAAACCGGGCGTCCTCTGGGTCCACGTCGACGGCCTGAAGGATATACGGCGTCTGGAGAACATCGGCCGCGTGTTCGGCCTTCATCCCCTGATCCTGGAAGACATTCTCAGCACCGACCAGCGGCCGAAGGCGGAAGACTTCACGGATTATATTTTCATCGTTTTAAAAAACATCCAGCCTGACGCCGGCCCGGCCCTGCACGCGGAGCAGATCAGCATCCTGCTGGGCCAGAATTTCGTTTTGTCCTTTCAGGAAAAAGCGGGAACGCTGTTCGATCCCATCCGTGAAAGAATCCGCGCCGACAAGGGACGAATCCGCAAGGCAGGGGCGGATTACCTGGCGCATCACCTGATGGACGCAGTCGTCGATCAGTATTTTGCCGTGCTGGAGGACATCGACGACAAAATTGAACTCCTGGAAGATGACCTCGTCAGGAAAACCACGCCCGACAAACTGCAGTCGATCCACCTGCTGAAAAGAGAGCTGATTTTGCTGCGCAAGTCGCTCTGGCCGCTTCGGGAGGCCATCGGTCTCTTGCAGCGGGCTGATTCCCCGCTCATTGCCGATTCGGACCTGATTTATTTCAAGGACATTTCCGACCACATTATCGCCGTCATCGACACGGTGGACACCTTCCGGGACATGCTGGCCGGCATGCTGGACGTCTACCTGTCCTCCGCCAGCATGCGGATGAACCAGGTCATGAAGGTGCTGACCATTATCGCGACCATTTTCATGCCTTTGACTTTTCTGGCGGGCATCTACGGCATGAATTTCGCCAATATGCCGGAGCTTGGCTGGCGATGGGGCTACTTTGCCGTCCTGGGCGTCATGTTGACGATCGCCCTGGGAATGCTTATGTTGTTCCGCAGGAAAAAATGGATTTGAAACATCGCCAAAAAGGTTGCATTAGCCGTTAAAATATGTTCAGTTTTGCACGGTCATCATATTCTTTCAGGAGGAAGCCCTATGCAGGTATTCGCAGCAAGCGACATCGTCGAAGTGGCGATTAGAATTGAGGAAAATGGAATCAATTTTTACAAATTCGCCGAACAGATCGCCAAGCAGGAAGACGCCAAAAAGCTCTTTTCCCAGCTCGCACAGGCGGAGGCCGCCCACAAACGCACGTTTGAAAAGTTTTTCGCCGCCATGGAAAAATTCAATCCGCCGGAGCAGTATGCCGGAGAGTACAGCGCCTATCTGCGCAACTATGTGGACAACAACCTGATCTTTACCAAAGAAATCATGGACCGGCAGCTTGCGAAAGTGACGGACACGGTGGGGGCCTTTGAGTTTGCCATGCAGCGCGAACTGGATTCGGTCCTGTACTACCATGAAATCAAAAACCTGGTTCCGGCGGCCCAGCATGAAGCCATCGACAAAATCATTGAAGAGGAAAGACGGCACTACACCATGCTGTGCGACATGAAAAAACGCTACGAAAACCGATAGCGAAAACGCCCGTACGGGTTCGGACCCAGGCCCTATTCAGCCGTTCGATCAACTGATGCTCCGAATTTTGATTTGGAAAGAAAACGGTGAATAAAATACTGCGTATTTTGTATCAACCCTACAAATGGTTGATCTTTGCTCCGTATCTGGCTGTTTCCACACTGTTTTTCGGATCTCTGACGGTGGTGCTGGCCGTTGTCACGAATCCCCGGATCACCAGCTTCATCTGCGGAACGATCTGGGCCCGCCTCAACGGCTATCTCACGCCCATCCGGGTGAAGGTCACGGGAAGAGAGAACATCGACCAAACGCAGTCCTACGTCATCGTCGCGAACCACCAGAGCCAGTATGACATCTTTGTCCTGTACGGCTGGCTGGGAATTGATTTCAAATGGGTGATGAAGCAGGAGTTGAGAAAAGTGCCCGGCATCGGGATCGGCTGCGAAAAAGTCGGGCACATTTTCATCGACCGGTCCAATCATGAAAAGGCCCTTGCCTCGCTGCGGGCGGCGAAAGAAAAGATCGTCAACGGCACGTCGGTGATCTTTTTCCCGGAGGGCACCCGAAGCAGGGACGGCTCGCTGGGCGTCTTTAAAAAAGGGGCCTTCAAGATGGCCGTGGATCTCCGCCTGCCGATCCTGCCCATCACCATCGTCGGCACGCGCGATATTCTGCCCACGGACTCCGTCGATCTCTTTCCCGGGCGGGCGCGCATGATCATCCACAAGCCCATCGACACCGGCGGCTACAAGGATGACAACCTGGACGAACTGGTGGACCGGGCGCGCGGCATTATCGGATCGGGGCTTTGGAAAGGGACGCCCGAATAACACTCTGCATCCGTCGGCCGGCGCGGCCCGCGGGCCCTCTCAATTCTTCAAATCGTATTTCTTCAGCTTGTAGCGCAGCATTCTCCGCGTCATTCCAAGGCTTGCGGCGGCTCTCGTCTGGTTGTTGTCTTCCTTGGCCATTGCCTCAATAATCAGATTTTTTTCCAGTTCTTCCCGCATTTCCAAAAGAGATCCGGAGATGTTCCTGCCTGAAAAATTATTAAAGGATTCATTTTTGAAAGGCAGATCGCCTACGGTTATATAGTCTTCCCGTGCGATGACCACCGCGCGCTCCATAATATTGACCAGTTCCCGAATATTGCCCGGATAGTCGTATTTCAAGAGCAAATCTCTGGCCTCCGCGGTCAGCCCCTGAATGTTTTTGCCGTTTTCCCGCGTAAATTTCTCCAGATAATGATCGATCAGCGCCGTCAAATCTTCTTTTCTTTCGCGAAGCGGAGGCAGGGACACGGCAACGACATTCAGCCGGTAAAACAGATCTTCCCGAAAAGCTCCGTCACTGACACGGGCATCCAGATCCTGATTGGTGGCGCTGATGATTCGAACATCTACGGAAATGCTGGCATTGCTGCCGAGCCGTGAAATCTCCCGCTCCTGCAGAAATCTTAATAATTTGACCTGAATGGCGGGGCTCAGTTCGCCGATTTCATCCAGAAAAAGAGTGCCGCCGTCCGCTTCTTCAAAGCGGCCGATGCGCCTGGCGTCGGCGCCGGTGTAAGCGCCCTTTTCATGGCCGAACAGCTCGCTCTCCAGCAGATTTTCCTGCAGGGCGCCGCAATTCACCACGACAATGGGCCTGGAAGCGCGCGGGCTCAACTGATGAATCAGCCTGGCCAGCAGTTCCTTGCCGGTGCCGCTTTCCCCCTGGATCAGCACGGATGCGCGGCTGGCCGCGACGCGGCCGGCCAGGTTGATCAGTTCCACCATTCGGGAACTTTTATAAATTATTTTTTCCGCGGTGACGCCGGTTTTTCCCAGCTCCTGCTTCAGAAGGTCATTTTCACGGATCAGACCGCGCCGCTCCGCCACCCGGTCCACGAGAATCAGCAGTTCATCCAGTTCGATCGGCTTGGTGATGTAATCCACGGCCCCCGCCTTGATCGCCTCCACGGCGGTTTCAATGGTCCCGTAGGCGGTAATAATCACGACATCGATTTCATGATTGATTTTTTTGACTTCCTCGAGGACTTCCAGTCCGCTCATGCCCGGCATTTTATAGTCCAGCAGAAGCAAATCAAAATGACGGTTCGAAACCGCTGAAACGGCCGCTTCGCCATTTTCCGCTTCCGTGACCGCATGTCCTTCGGAAATGAGAAAATCCCGAAGCATTTCGCGCTGCGATTGTCCGTCTTCCACAATCAGAATATTCAATTTGCGCATTTTTTCCGTCCCCGGCGTCAGGTTTTTTCACACTTTTTTTTGATCGGCAGCACAATTTCAAACGTCGTCCCCTCACCTAGGCGGCTGACAACGCGAACATCGCCGCCGTGGCCGCGGACAATCTCCGTGGCCAGTGGAATGCCCAAACCCAGTCCTTTTTCCTTGGTGGTGTACTCCGGACTGAATATTTTTTCGATTTCTTCCGACGTCATCCCGCAGCCGGTGTCCGTGATGCTGACCAAGATATTATTTTTGCCTTCCCTGACGACGGTAATCGTGATGACGCCTTTCTTTGAAATCGACTCCATGGCGTTCTTGATGAAATTCAGGAATGCCTGCTGCAGTTTGTTGATATCCATGGGAATGACAGCCGGACTCAACTGCCATTTCGTTTCCAGCGCAATCCCCCGTGAGCCGGCCTCCTCCGCAAGCAAACTGACAATTTTTTGCAGAACCTCCGTTACGGAAAAATCCCTCAGCTCGAGGCGGCGGCTTTTGGAAAAGGAAAGAAATTCTTCGATAATGGCGTTGAGCCGCCGGATTTCATCGCGGATGACGGTGGAAAGATTATTGAATTCATGCGCCTTGAGCTTATCGGCCGGGACATAATCCCTTTTCAGGCGCTGCGTGGCCATGCTGATGGCGTTCAGCGGATTGCGGATTTCGTGGGCCACCCCCGCGGCGAGCTGCCCCAGGGAAGAAAGCCGCTCCGCCTTTTCCAGCCTTCGTTCCATTTCGATAATCCCGGCCAGATGCCGGTTCTGGTCGTGGTAGAGAAGCCACATGGACAAAAGAGCGATTCCGGCGACAAACAACATGAAAATAAAAATATTCTGGCGGTTTTCGGCAATGATTTTATCCATGGAACCGCGGTCCAGACCGATGCGGACGATCCCGGCGATCTTTTCTTTCGGCAGGTAGGGATTTCCCATGAGGAAGGGGGCGGCTACATCCAGAATCTTGATTCCCTGACGGTCCACTTTCCGGCTCAGGATTCTTTTTTTCCCTTTCATCATTTCCTGAACGTTGAGGTCCGAAACGGTCAGGCCGGCCGGCAGATCACCTATATTCCCCAGCAGGGTTTTCTGGTCATTGAAGACCTGCAGGTAGGCGATGCCGTGGCCCTCGCCCATTTTGCTCATGGCCCTTTCGACGGCGACTTTCAGGCTCCAGTACAGCCTGCTTTTCCGATCCAGACAGAAAATGGCGATTCCGCCGCTTCTCTTGAGTTTCACCCCGGCGTAGCCGATGTCCTGCCGGATGCGGATTTTTTCCAGCAATTCAATGGTCGTCGCCTTGCGCCCGTTGACGATCAAATCGCCTTTGGCCAGCATGTCGGTTTTGAGGGGCCCGCTTTGATAAATCATGTCGCCGCGCATATTGAGGACGGCCACATACCAGAAATGATTTTCCTCCGCGAACCTGCGAAGGTATGCGTTGTTCAGCAATTTCTTTTTCCACTGCTCGTCAATATTTTGCCCCAGCTTAGTGATGGCATCGTAAACCAATTGAATGGAATAGGCGGATTCCGCCTCTTTGGCCGTTTTGAGGTGGGAAGGCATTTTCCCCCCGGCGGCGGCGATGCTTTTCAGATTGTCTTCCGTCTGGCGCAAAAGAACGCTGATGGTGGTCAGCGCCTGATCTTCCATAAATCCGACCAGATTGGTCTCGTTTCGCCGAATATCCAGGTAGCCCATCACCAGAATCAGGGCTACCAGGACTGCCGACACGATGCCGACAGCCAGCGGCTGGAGAAAGCTCCCGTTATACGGACGGGTTCCACGCTGGACGATATTTTCATTTTTTTGAAAAATTCTCATATTGTCCTTGTTTTGCGTGTATTATGAAGGACGCTTTTGAAATCTAATTTGTATTTTTTTCGTCATCATTGTGCTTTTCAAGAAAAAAGTCAATACGGAATACTGCCCGGGTGGACATTTTTGTCCAAAGGTGGACAAAAATTGTCTCTCATCTATCTTCCTAATGTTATTTGATTAATTTTTTTACTGATCGTCCAGTGGACATTTGTTGTCAAAGGCCTGGCATTGGAAGGGAAGAAAATGAAACGGTTGTTTGACCAATATGCATTATATATCAATTACTTGCAAACATTAAAACAATTTTGGCACGGGAACTGCTTTATCCTTCATCAGAAAAAGAACAAGTGTCGACTAAAATATCACGGGCATGATTAGCCGACAGCAAAAATAACCCGGGAAGGTAACCAGGCCTTCACTCTTCTCTCCTGACGGGAGGCTTCCAACCAGCCTCCCGTTTTTTTATCCTTTTTTCTCCGATTCCTTTTTTGCTTTGTTTTTCCGGCGCCGCCACTCTTCGACTCTTTCCCTGATGATTTTTTCATACCCGGCGTCGGTCGGGGAGTAAAGCACTTTTCCCTGAAGCTTTTCCGGAAAATACTCCTGGGGAACGAAGGCATCCTGATAGTCGTGCGCGTATTTGTAGTCCTTGCCGTACTCCAGTTCCTTCATGAGTTTCGTCGGTGCGTTGCGGATATGCAGGGGAACGGGAAGATAGCCGGTTTTATGAATTAAATCCTTTGTTTTTCCGTAGCCGGTGTACAGGGAATTACTTTTGGGCGCCACGGCCAGATAGACGGCCGCCTGCGCGATGGCCAGTTCTCCTTCCGGCAGGCCGATGAAATGAAACGCCTGCTGGGCGGCCATCGTGAGCACCAGGGCATGGGGATCGGCGTTGCCGACATCTTCGGAGGCAAAGCGCACCATGCGCCGCAGAATGTAAAGCGGATCCTCTCCGGCGGCCAGCATGCGGCCCAGCCAGTAGAGCGTTGCGTCCGGATCGCTTCCGCGCATGCTTTTGTGAAGCGCGGAGATCAGATTGTAATGCTCCTCTCCGTCCTTGTCGTACAGGAGAGACTTCTTCAGCAGCGCTTCTTCGGCGGATTTCGCCGAGATCATCCTTTCTTCCTCAGGCAGCGACTGGACCATCGAGGCCGCCGCCTCCAGGTTGTTGAGCGCCGTCCGGGCATCGCCGTCGGAAATCCCGACGATAAACTTAATCGCTTCGTCGTCGATTTGAATGGCAAATTGGCCCAGACCCCTTTGCGGATCGGAAAGCGCGCGCTTCAGAATGCCCGTCAGGTCTTCTTCCGCAAACTGTTTGAGCAGCATCACGCGGGTTCTGGACAGAAGCGGCGCGATGACTTCGAAAGAAGGGTTCTCCGTGGTCGCGCCGATCAGCGTGACGAGCCCGCTTTCCACGTGCGGCAAAAAAGCGTCCTGCTGGGCCTTGTTGAAGCGGTGGATTTCATCGACAAACAAAATGGTTTTCTGCTTTTTGGCCTCCCAGAGCTCCCGGGCGTCGTCGATGACCTGCCGGATTTCCTTGACGCCGGAAAGGACGGCGGAAAAACTGACAAAGTTGGCTTTGGTTTCATTGGCCAGAATCCGCGCGAGCGTGGTTTTGCCGGAACCCGGCGGCCCCCAGAAAATCATCGAGAAAAGCTTGTCCTCCGCGATGGATCGCCGAAGCAAGGTTCCTTCGCCGACCAGGTGCGGCTGGCCGATGTAATCGGCGAGCGTAAGCGGCCTCATTCTTTCGGCCAGCGGCGCCGTCTCCAGCGCGTCCGCCGGAGTTCCCTGGCTGAATAAATCCAGGTTCTTCATGTTTGCCTCTTTGTTTTTTCGAGAATTTCAATCAAGCTGACAACCTTGTCTTTGGGCAGGATTTCCGCGAAGCGCTTTAGCTCCTCCTGCGTCAGGTTTTCCTGGAGCAGCGAAGCCGCGTCAAACGCGGCCTGCCAGCAGAAAAGAATCCGCGCGCAGGGCAGATTCCCCGCTTCCCGCAGGCAGTAGGCAAACGTCATTTCGTCGCCCAGTTTGGGGCACCTGGTGATTTTATGATCATGCGGTGTTTTCATTGCCTGCCACCTTGGCGAAAAAAAGAAAAGCCGTCAAGAAATTTTATTTCCCTGACGGCCTTCGCAGGGAACGGCCGCGACCGTTCACGCAAAATGAAGTCCTTATGGTTTCGGGAAATCTTTAATGGCCAGCAAGGCTCGCTGGATTTCCTCATCCGGCAGCTCATAGGCCTCCAGTTTTCCGGAAAGATAGGCGTCATAAGAGGCCATATCCACCAGGCCGTGGCCGCTCCAATTAAAGAGGATCACTTTTTCCTTGCCTTCTTCTTTGGCGCGCATTGCTTCATCGACAACGGCGGCCAATACGTGGTTGGTTTCCGGCGCGGGAATGAAGCCCTCCGAGCGCGCCCACTTGACGCCGGCGTCAAATGTTTTTAACTGGTCATAGGCGCGGGGTTCGATAAATTTTTCGCGAACCAGATGGCTGACGATCGGGGCCATGCCGTGGTAGCGCAAACCGCCTGCGTGAATCGGTGCGGGGACATAATCGTGCCCCAGCGTATACATGGGTAAAAGCGGCGTTTTCTGCGCCAGATCGCCGAAGTCATACGCGAACGGGCCTTTGGTCATGCTGGGACAGGAGGACGGCTCCGCTCCGACAATTTTCACCTGCTTGCCATGGATTTTATCGCAGACATACGGCGCTGCGATACCGGCAAAATTACTGCCGCCGCCGCAACAACCCATGACGACATCGGGATAGATGCCGAGCTTCTGCATTTGCTTTTGAGCTTCCAGACCGATAATCGACTGATAAATCAACACATGATTAAGTACGCTGCCCAGGGCATAGTGGGACTTTACTTTGCTGGTGACTGCATCCTCGATAGCTTCGCTGATGGCAACACCCAGCGAGCCGGGGGAATCGGGGTACTTGGCCAGGAAATCTCTGCCGGATTGCGTCAAAGTGCTGGGGCTGGGAATGCATTCGGCCCCCCAGGTGTTCATCATCAGGCGCCGATAGGGTTTTTGTCCATAGCTGATTTTTACCATATAGACACGGCACTCCAGGCCAAACATCTGGCAGGCCATGGCCAACGCGCTGCCCCATTGGCCGGCGCCGGTTTCCGTGGTGATTCGCTTGGTTCCGGCCACCTTGTTGTAATAGGCCATCGGAAGAGCGGAATTGGGTTTATGCGAACCGGCGGGGCTGACACCTTCATTTTTATAATAAATCTTTACCGGACAGCCCAGCAGTTTTTCGAAATTGCGCGCACGGCAGAGAGGAGATGGACGCCACAGCAGGTACTTTTGCAGCACCTCATCGGGAATATCAATCCAGCGCTGCGTGGAGACTTCATGTTCAATAATATTCATGGGGAAAATGGCGGCCAGATCGTCGGGTGTGACCGGCTGGCCGGTGCCGGGATGCAGCGGCGGTTTCATGGGTGTGGGCAAATCCGCCATGATGTTGTACCATTGTCTTGGTATTTCTTGATCTTCCAATAATGTTTTGACCTGTTCCATATTTTTTCTCTCCTTTGCCAGAATGACCCTTGCTTTTTTCAGCAGACTCTTTTTGCGCCCGGCCGCACCGGGGCCAAAAAAAATGCCATGGGGCTTTTCTTCCCATGGCATTCTTCATATATCGACGAGTCACGGGAAGGAGCCTCCCTGCCCATGCTCGGTGATTTTCAGGAGCTTACGGGCAGACATTCATCGCCTGCCACCACCAGTTTCTGTTTAAAATGTTTGTCATCACATCTACCATCCTCTTTCGTCCTGCGGTTTTCCACTAACATAAACAAAAAATGAATGTCAAGCCGAATTTTGCTCGCCAGTCGTTTGACAACAAAAATCAGCTATGCTAGAGGACATAGCCGTGACCGGCGTATTTTTAAGCGGATTCACGAAACTTCGAATAACCAACTTGAAAAATAAGGCAGACAGAGCACCTACAAAACGTTAAGGAGAGTGAAACCATGACCCAGAGTGAATTCAAAAAGATCATTGCCAACGCCATTAAAGCCGAAGTAGCAGCCAATAAATTTTACAGCGGCGTAGCCAAAAAAGCGAAGGACGCAAATCTCAAAAAGCTTTTCAAAGAACTGGCCGACGAAGAAGCACAGCACAGGCTCACGTTAAAAGGTTATGCGGCCAGGGGGGCTGAAAAATTTACTTTTACCGAATCGGCGGATTACAAGGTGGCGGACGAGCTTCCCACGCCTCCGTTGACGGCCGATCTGAAACCGGTTGACGGTTTGGTCATCGCCATCAAGAACGAACTTGCCGCCATGCAGATGTACACGCAATTGGCCAAAGCAAGCGCGGACAAGGCGCAGAAAAAGGTTTTCCAGGAGCTTGCGTCGATGGAACGCGGCCACAAGAAAAAACTCGAGGATTTGTACACCAACATGGCTTTCCCGGAAGTCTGGTAATACGACCGTTGCATTCATTCGGATTCCCGACAGAACCCGGTAAAACAAAAAAGTCAGGGCGTTGCGGCCCTGACTTTTTTTTGCGGATCACCTGTGCGTTTTACCGGTAATATCCCGTCCCGACCACCCAGCCGAAGGGTTTAAAGAGCAGAACATAGGACCGCTTGGGCAGAGACGCGGCCTGGCCCTGCTTGGTAAACCGGTATTCGACATAGCCGCCGGTTTTGCCTTTGGCCAGAAATTCCTTCACGTAGAAAACGCCTTTGGCGTCCCGGTCGTTCAGGCGGTTTCTCCCTTCCGTATCCTTGCGGCCGTAAAGCACCACGTTGACGCCCTCCGTCGTGTCGGCCCAGAAATATCCATCCTTTCCATAGCGCAGTTCCCGCAGCAGGCCGGCGGCCAGTTCCTTTGCTTTATCCGCGCTCATCTCCCCTTTCTGCTGCCGGGCGTGAATCGCCGCCAGCAGGCTGACCGCCGTTTCCACCTGGCTCTTGATCAGCGAGTCTTGAGCGCCGTCCGAAAGCGGCGGCGTCTGCGCCAAAACCGACATGCAAAAAACCACACTCAGCAACCCTCCCAAAACCGTCAACCAGACCTTGCGCATATTTCCTCCCTGATGAGATGATTTTCGTTTCAAAGCCTAAAACGCCTTCCTTGCGCCTGATTTTGCCAACCGGCTGTTTTTTATACCAGCGGCCCGGAAAAAGCAAATAATCCTGATTGAATACCGGACCAAATTGTGTTTAGAAGCATCAACGCCATAAAGGAACGTGTCATGAACCAGCCATCCAGTCCGGTCGAGATTGATTTCAATTCCGAATTCCAGCGGGCGATTTCGCTCATGGAGGATACGCAGAAGCATATCCTGATCACCGGCCGGGCGGGCACGGGAAAGTCAACCCTGCTTAAGTATTTCCGCGACACCACGTCAAAAAAGGCGGTGATTCTGGCGCCGACCGGCGTGGCGGCGGTCAATGTCGAAGGCCAGACGATCCATTCCTTTTTTCATTTCAAGCCGAATGTGACGCCGGCGTCCATCAAGCGCAGGAAAAAGGCGGAAAAGGACAGGCTTACGCTCTATCAAAAGCTGACCACCATCGTCATTGACGAAATTTCGATGGTGCGCGCCGATCTGCTGGACTGCGTCGATAAATTTCTGCGCTTCAACGGCCCCAGCGAAAAAAAGCCTTTTGGCGGCGTGCAGATGATTTTTATCGGCGATCTGTATCAGTTGCCGCCGGTCGTCTCATCGGCGGAGCGCGAGATTTTCAAAAACCATTACCCGACGCCCTATTTTTTCAGCGCAAAAGTCTTTGAGGCGCTGGACATCGAGTATGTCGAGCTGGAAAAAGTTTACCGGCAGAAGGACGACGAGTTTGTCCGTCTGCTCAACACCATCCGCAACCGCTCCGTGACGGATGACGATCTGGCCAAATTCAATTCTCGCTGCGACCCGTTTTTCGAAGCGCCTTCAGGATCCTTTTACCTGGCCCTCACCAGCACCAACGACCTGGCCGACACGATCAATGAAAAGCGGCTGGCCGAACTGCCGGGAAAAATCTGGAAAGCCAAAGGACAAATCGAAGGCGATTTCGGAAAGGAATATCTGCCGACCGCGGTGGATTTGAAACTGAAAAAAAACGCGCAGATCATGATGCTCAACAACGACTCTTTCGGCCAGTGGATCAACGGCACCATCGGAAAAATCCGCAAATTCGAAAAAGACGACGAAGGAGACGACGTGATCGTGGCTGAACTGGACAACGGCGATACGGCGCGCATCTCGCCCTATACCTGGAAAATCTACCGGTTTTTCATCAAAGATGAAGAGCTTCGCTCGGAGGAGGTCGGATCGTTCCGGCAGTACCCGGTGCGCCTGGCCTTTGCCGTCACCATTCACAAAAGTCAGGGAAAAACCTTTGAAAACGTGGTGATCGACGTGGGGCGGGGCACTTTTGCCCACGGGCAGATGTATGTGGCGCTGTCGCGCTGCACGACCCTCGACGGCATTGTCCTCAAGAAGCCTCTTCAAAAAAGCCACATTCTGATGGACTGGCGCGTGGTGAAATTTCTCACCAATCTCCAGTACGCCCGGGCCGCCAAAACCCTCAGCCGCGAGGATAAAATAAAATGGATCGAAGAGGCGATTGCTGAAAAGAAAGACATCGAAATCCTTTACCTCAAGAGTCAGGACGAAAAATCGCGCCGGACGGTGAGGCCCCTGTTCGTGGGCAAAATGGAGTACAAGGGCTATCCCTACCTGGGCCTCGAAGCGATCTGCCTGGAGCGGCGGGAAAAAAGAATTTTCAACGTGGATAAAATTCTGGAAATCGGAGCGGAAAAGCGGTAGCATCCGGCACTTTTTTTTCAAGACGGCCGACGTCCCGGGGAACGCACCATGGCAAAACAGATTTTCATCGTCGATGACAACCCCAACAACCTTTATCTGCTGGCCAGCATTTTGAAGAGCCGGGGATGGAGCGTCCGTGAGGCGGGAAACGGCAAAGACGCCCTGGACGCCATCCGGGTTCAGCCGCCGGACCTGATCGTCTCGGATATTCTGATGCCCGTCATGGACGGCTACGCCCTGTGCCGGGAATGCAAGGCGGACCCGAAGCTGAAATCCATCCCTTTCGTCTTTTATACCGCCACCTATACCGAACCGAAGGACGAGGACTTTGCCCTGAGCCTCGGCGCGGACCGATTTCTGCTCAAGCCCCAGGAGCCGGAAATCCTGACCGGCATCCTGGAGGAGTTCCTGCACGAGGGAAAAGCCGCCCCGCCCGAAGCATCCTCACCCCTTGGGGAAGACATGGAGTTTTTCCGTCGGCACAATGAGGCTCTTTTCCGCAAGCTCGAAAAGAAAATGCAGGACCTGGAAGCCGCCAACCGGGAGCTCCGCATGCTGGAAGAAATCTACCGGCAGAGTTTTGAGCATGTCACCGATGTCATTTTTACCGTGGACGCCGGCCTCAGGATCATCAGCATTTCTCCGAGCGTGGAGAAAGCGCTGGGATACAAACCGCGGGAATTCATCGGCCGGTCCATTCGGGACCTTGGATATCTCTTCGCGGCGGATTCGATGGAAACGGCCCTGGAACACATCGGCCTGGTTCTGCAGGGGACAGCCCTTCCGGCGACCATTTACGAATTCAGGGCCAGAGACGGGGCGGCAAAGTTCGGCGAAGTCAGCGGTTCTCCCATTACCCGCGATGGAAAAGTGGCCGGTCTGGTTGCGGTTGCCCGGGACATCACCGAGCGCAGACTGGCGGAGCAGAAGCTGCGGGAAAATGAAAAGCGATACAAACTCCTGACGGAAAAAATGACGGATATCGTCTGGATTTCGGACATGAATCTGAAGACGCTCTACGTGACGCCCTCCGTCCAGAGCGTGTTGGGATTCAGCCAGGAAGAACGGATGCACCAGGCGGTCGAACAGCAAATCACGCCGGAGTCTCTCTCCCGCGGACTGGAAGCCATGGCGGCGGAGCTCGCCCTGGAAAAACAGGCCCTGGGGGATCCGACCCGGCTGGCGACGCTGCTCCTGGAATATTATCACAAGGACGGCTCCACCCGCTGGATGGAGACCATCATCAGCGGGCTTCGCGACGATCAGGGAGTCCTGACCGGACTTCACGGCGTTTCGAGGGATGTCACCAAACGCAAAAAAGCGGAAGAGGAAAAGCAAAAGCTGGAGGAGCGGCTGCACCGGGCGGAAAAGATGGAGGCTCTGGGAAAGCTGGCCGGAGGCGTGGCGCATGATCTGAACAATGTTTTGGGGGTTCTGTCCGGCTATTCGGAACTGCTTCTGCTGGAGCTTCCCGAAGATCACAAAGCCAGAAAAAACGTGGAGAAGATCCTCCAGTCCACGGAAAAGGGAGCGGTGATCATACAGGATCTGCTCACGCTGGCCCGGCGGGGAGTTGCCGTGTCGGGCATCGTGAACCTCAATCGGATCGTTGACGGTTTTCTTAAAACCCCCTTTTTTGAAAAAATAAAAAACGACCATCCGCGGATAACCTTCCGGGCGGAGTGCGACCCCCGTCTTCTGAACATCAAAGGCTCAGCCGTTCATCTGGAAAAAGCCCTGATCAACCTGGTGTCCAACGCGGCGGAGGCCATTGCCGAGGCGGGCGAGATTGTTATCCGCACGGAAAACCGTTACGTGGACAGAATCCTGATCAGCCATGAAGAAGTTCAGGAGGGGGATTACGTCCTGCTGATCGTTTCAGATACGGGCATGGGAATTCCGGCAGAGCATCGGGAGAAGATCTTTGAGCCGTTTTTCACCAAAAAGACGATGGGATGGAGCGGAACGGGGCTCGGCCTGCCGATTGTCTGGGGAACCGTAAAGGACCAGAACGGGTATATTGACCTTCAAACGAAGGAGGGGAAAGGAACAACCTTCATCCTCTACTTCCCCGTAACCAGAGAGGAGGCGGCGCTGCCGCAGCAAAGGAAGCCGCTGGAGGACTACCGGGGCGGCGGGGAACGGATTCTGGTTGTGGATGACATTGCCGAGCAGCGGGAAATCGCTTCCAGTCTGCTGATGAAACTGGGCTATGAGGTCGAGACGGCTTCCGGCGGAGAAGAGGCGGTAAAATTCCTTCAGGAGAAGGAGGTGGATCTGGTTCTGCTGGATATGATCATGTCTCCGGGGCCGGACGGTCTGGAAACCTACCGGAAAATCCGCGACATCGACCCGCGGCAGAAAACGATTCTGGTCAGCGGATTTTCCGAAACCGAACGGGTGCTGACGGCGCAGCGGCTGGGCGCGGGCGCCTACGTAAAAAAACCCTACGTCATGGAAACCATCGGCCTCGCGATCCGGCATGAGCTGAAGCGGTAAGACGGCAAAAGGCGGTCTTCACCCTTTGCTGCGCAGCTATTTCATAAAAATTGATCCGACAATCGGCGCGAAATAAAAGGCGGACAGGATCAACGCCACGGCGCCCGCCGCGGAAATCAGCCGGTCGATTTCCGCCATGGTCGGGCCGCGGCCTGTTTTCGGTGTTTTGCGCATTGCCGCCGCAAACGATTTCCGACTCAACGCGACGCTTCGATGGCCGTTCCCGCCGCAGGGCCATCCGGAAACACTGATGATCGCACGCATCCTGATTGCTCCATTTTTTTGATCCGGGTTACATCAGATATTTTCTGACGGAGGCGGTGATCACGCCGCCTATTTTGAGTTCTTCTTTGGGACAAATCGCAGCATAAGCCGGGTTGGCGGCCTCCAGAACAACTTTTCCGCCCCGCCGGCGGAAATATTTCATGGTCCACTGGCCGTCGACTTCGGCCAGAACGATGTCGCCGTTCCGGGGCGTTCGCTCCCGCTCGACCACGACCAGGTCTCCCTCCATAATGCCCGCGCCGATCATCGAGTCTCCCGTGACTCTGAGCAGAAAAGAAGATTCGGGTCTGGTCACGAGATACTCGTCCATGGACAGAACATCCCGAGGGATTTCCTCCGCCGACGCGGGAATCCCGGCGGCCACATTGCCGACCAGGGGAATGCCGAAGGAAACGCCCGACAGCTTGAGAAATCCCTGCGCGTCTTTATCCAGAATGCCTTTTTCGATCAGCTTCTCGATCCAGTAAGAAACGACGCTCTTGGACCGCACCTCAAAGAGATCCATCATCTCGGCGTACGTGGGCATGCGCTTCTGCCGGCGGTAAAACGACACCAGGCTCTGTTCGACGGATTTTATGTCGCGGACTTTTTTCATGGCCCGTCTTATATAGAACGCACGTTCTATTGTCAAGTGTTTTTTTAACCGTAGAAAACGGTTTGCATCACCCTTGCGGGCGGCAAGACCGTTCTCTGCTAAAGGCTCGAATATGCCAGCTTATCTCGTCATCGTGTATTTCTGTTCGTCTTTGGGAACGTACCACCGGATGAAGTTGTGGCCGATGCCGGCAGGCGCCGGCTCTATGCCGCGAACGCGGTTCGAAATGATGATTAAATCGTCGGGAACATACAAAAAAGTGTAAGGCTGATCCTCGGCCAGGATTTCCTGAAAACGGTCGTAGTATTTCTTCCGTTCGGCCCGGTTGAAGGTGCTTCTGCCTTTCTCCAGCATCTCGTCGGCTTCGGGATTCCCATAGGAAACAAAGTTGAGCTCTTCCGGCGCGGTTTTGCCGGAGTGCCACACGTCATAGGCGTCCGGGTCCGGCGGAATGGTCCAGCCAAGAATCACCGCGTCAAAGCGCCGCTTGTTGATGAAATGAGTGACAAACGCCGACCATTCCAGAACGCGGATTTTCGCAGCAATGCCGACTTCTGCAAGCTGCCGCTGAATGATCTCCGCGCATTTCTGGCGGGTCTCATTGCCCTGATTGGTCAGAATTTCAAATTCAAAGGACCGGCCGTCTCTGTCGAGTACCCCGTCGCTGTTCGCGTCCGCCCATCCGGCCTGCTTCAGGAGTTCGCGCGCTTTGGCCGGGTCATAGTGGTAGATCTTCACTTTGTCGTTGCATGCCCAGGTGCCCGGCTTGTAAGGCCCCGTCGCCGGCTTGCCCAGTCCCAGCAGCACTCCGCTGATGATTTCGTCTTTATTGATGGCGTGGGATATGGCCTGCCGCACGCGCCGGTCCGCAAAAAGCGGGTTTTTCAAATTGTAGCCCAGGTACGTGTAGGCAAACGCCAGATAGCGGTATTTGTTGAAATTCTGCCGAAACAGGTTGTTTTCCGTCTGCCGCGTGTACTGCAGCGGCGTGAGCCCCATCATGCCGATATTCTGCGCGCGAAGCTCCAGAAACATGGTGGCGGTATCAGGAATGATCCGCGTAATCCGGCCGTCCAGACAGGGGCGCCCCTCGAAATAATCCTCGTTGGACGCCAGAACGATTTTCTGACCCGGCACCCATTCCTTGAAGCGGTAGGGACCGGTCCCGACGGGGTGGCGCGAAAGAGGGCTTTGCGCAATGTCTTTTCCCGCCAGCAGGTGCCGGGGCATCACCGCAGAAGACCAACTGATCAAAGCGGGCGCGAAAGGCTTGTCGTAGGTGACGCGAAAGGTGTGGTCGTCCAGAACCAGAGCCTTTTTGACTTTCTGAAAATCCCCGGCATACGCGGTGGGTGTTTTGGGATCCACCGTCACCTGATAGGTGTACAGAACGTCGGCGGCGGTAAAGGGCCGGCCGTCGTGCCACCGGACGCCTTTTCGCAGGTGGAAGGTGATCGACAGACCATCCGGCGAAATCTCCCAGGATTCGGCCAGATCACCGACGATATTCATATTTTTATCATACTTGACCAAACCGTTGAAAACCATGCCGCCCACGGCGTGCGACGCCGAGTCGGAAGCCAGAAGCGGAATCAGGTTGCTGGCATCCCCGATATCGCCCCGTACCAGGATATCGCCGTAGGCGGGCGGCTTGTCCCCTTTGGAACCGGCGCTTCCCGTCTGCGGCGTCCGGTCGCACGCGGCGGCTGCCAGCAGCAAAAGGACCAGTACGAAATGAAAAATCCTGGCGGCAGAAGGCCTGGCATCTTTGATTCTGAGGCCGAAGCGGTCCAGGGAATGAAGTTCAACGCCCCTGTCAAAACGGGAGAAAGAGGCGTTCGTTTTCATATTCGATATCCTGCGCATGGCGCAATACATAGCCCAGGAAGCAAGTCTTTGCAATATCATTTACTCTTTCGCGCCTCCCCCGGCCGCCGGTTCATCCGCCGCAATTAATCCTCGCTTTTTCAGAAAATCTGTGAACAGACTTTTCGTGAAGACAAAGAAACCATCGAGGGCAGAGGATCATGAAAGTCAAAACGCAGGAGCTGTTTAATTTTTATTCACACTTTGCCGGAGCGGTGGCCGCCGTCGTCGGGACCGTCTATCTGGCCATGGCCGCCAGTGATTCGGCCTCCGGCCTGGTCACCGCGCTGATTTACGGAATATCCGTTGTTTTTCTTTTTTCCGCGAGCACGCTCTACCATGCCTTCAAAAAAGAGGAAAATGAACTGTCCTTCTGGAGAAAAATGGACCGGCTGGCCATTTTTTTCATGATTGCCGGAACCTTTACACCCATCTGTTATTTTTGTCTGGAGGATCCCTACAGATGGTGGATGATAGCCTTCCAGTGGGGGCTGGTGGGTGTCGGCGTCATTTCGCAGATTTTTTTTCCGGGGGCGCCCAGAAAAATCTACGCGATTATTTATCTGTCCATGGGCTGGTCCGCGCTTTTCACGATCAAGCAAATGCTGTCCAATATGTCCTCTTCCCAGGCCGTCCTCCTCGTTTCAGGCGGCATTGCCTTTACACTGGGCGCCGTTATCTATGCCGTCAAAAAGCCAAGAATGATTCCGGGTGTTTTCAGTTTTCATGAACTTTTTCACATCATGGTCCTGATCGGCGGCGTTTTGCATTACGCCATGATCTACGGCGTTTATTCCCGTCCCGTTTAACCATGAGCACGGTTCCTTCTCCCGCGCAACCCGGACGTCAAACGGATCTGCTCCTGGCGGAGGAACTGAAATTATTTCTTCAGGATTACGAAAAAAATTATAAGGCGGGCGAGAGCAAACCTCCGGATATCGGAATGCCTTTTTTTCTGCGCGCGCCCGGGTCCGACACCGGCGTACTGCTCATTCACGGACTGATGGCGGCGCCGGCGGAAGTCCGCGAGTGGGCGGAATTTTTGCACGCCAGGGGTATGACGGTTTACGCGCCCCGGCTTGCCGGCCACGGAACATCCGCAAAAGACCTCTTGGTTCGCGATTATTCGGACTGGCTGAATTCGGTTGATCGCGGCCACGCCATTCTCAAAACCTGCTGCCGTAGAATCCTGGTGGCCGGTTTCTCCACCGGCGCCGGCCTCGCGCTGCAATCCGCCATCGGGAAACCCCATGATTTTGAAGCGGTCATTGCCGTCAGCGCGCCGCTCCGGTTCAAGAGTTTTTCATCAAGGTTTGCCGAGCTTCTGCATGGCTTTAATCTTTGCTGCTCTCATGTCGGCCTGAACCGCCTTGCGGTGGAATTCGTCAAAAACGACGCGGACAATCCCCACATCAATTATCTCCTCTGTCCGGTCAGCTCTTTTGTTCAGGTCAAAAAGCTGATGCGGAGCGTCCGGCGGAGGCTGCCTGACATTCAAATTCCGGCGCTGATCCTCCAGGGCCGGCACGACCCCAAGGTTGCTCCGGAAAGCGGGCCCGCCATCTTTCAGCGCCTGGGCGCGCATCAGAAGCGTTTCGCCTGGATTGATTTCAACCGGCACGGCATTGTCCTCGGCCCCGCCGCACGGGAAGTTTTCCATGAAGTGGAGTCGTTCCTGAACGACTGCCGCCTGACGGGTTCCTCGAAGTAATCCGCGTTTTGCTTCCGTGGCGGTCGTTTGACGCAAGCTTCTTTTAAATAATCATTTTGACCGGATGCTTATTCCGTTGTAAGATGCGCCTCAAAAACACGATAGTGTCAGTCGAATCCATTTATGACGGAAAAAAAAGAAGACTCCCGGGCGCGGCGCAAAACGCGCAAAGAATCGATGCAGATGAAGGCCGCCGGCGCGTGGGATATCGCCTTCGACGCGGTCAACAACTTCAGCCTGAACGGCGACGCCAATCAGGCGGCGGCGATCGCGCTCTATGCCATCCTGTCCGCCATTCCGCTTTTTATTCTAACCCTCATCGCCGCCGGATCCTTCTTCAGTTCCAACACCACTCTTCAGACTGACATCATCGGCGCCGTTCAGGGGGTTCATCCCTATTTTTCCGAAGCGCTCCTTCAGCAGGTGGGGCAAATCGAGGGCAAGAGCAAGGTGCTGGGCTGGATCGGACTTTTGGGCCTCGTCTGGCTGTCGGCCGCGATCTTCAACGCCATCGAATCGGCGCTGAACATCATTTTCCGGTCCCGGCGCAAACGAAATTATTTTGTCTCCAAACTGATGGCCGTCGCCATGATTCCGGCCGCCTGGCTGATCGGCGGTTTAAGCGTCGTCATTACCTATCTGGCGGCGCTGCTCGCAAAGGAGCCCTCCGGCTGGGCCGGCGGTGTTCTGTTTTCCCTGACAATGCCGGCGCAAATCGCTCTGCGTTATCTCATTCCCTTTCTGATGGTCGTTCTCCTGGTGACCTTCGTGTACCGGATCATTCCCACGGCAAAAATCCGTTTTTCCGTGGTTCTGGCCGGCAGCGCGATTTTTGCGTTTCTGGTGGAAATCGCCAAGCAGCTTTTTACCTGGTACCTGGCCAACTACACCCGCTATAATGTCATCTTCGGCTCCCTCGAAACCGTGGTCATCCTGGTCATCTGGGTTTTTTACGTGGCGCTGATTTTTCTGTTTTGCGCGGAAATCATGTCTTCCTTCGAGCGGCGCGACATGCTGCTTTTGGAAAAAGCCCTGCTTAAACCTCATGATTCTCTCCTGAAGGTGGATGCGCGCCTTTTCCAGAAATTCGGCCGCGTTTACAAACGGGACGAAGTGGTTTTCCGGGAAAATGATTCCGGCTGCGAGATGTTTTACGTGCTTTCAGGGCGCATCCGCCTGGAGCGTTCCGACGGCCATGTTAAAAAAACGCTGGCGGAAATGGGGCCGGGGCAGTACTTCGGTGAAATGGCGGCGCTCATCGACGTCCGAAGAACCGCGACGGCGCGGGCGCTGGAAGACAGCCACCTGGCCGTGATCGACGACCGGACCTTCCAGAGCCTGATTGGCGAAAGCCGGGAGGCGGCGCTGGCCATGCTGCGCGAATTTGCCGCGCGCCTGAAAAATTCCAACACAACGCTGGAAGAATTTACGCATCGAAGAACGCAGATGCTCATCCTCATGCAAATCCTCGAGCACCCGGAAGACGCCGTCGACGATCATATTCGTCAGATTTCCCGGCTGACCCGAAAAGAGCCGGATCAAATCGGAGAAATCATGCGGGACCTATCCGACCGGGGCATTCTGACGGGCGAAGGCGATCAGGCGCCCAGGATCAACCACGACAAAATGTGGTCCATGCTGGACTCCGGAACCTGAAAAATCTCGTTTCCGGGCGCATCAAAGGAGGAATGAAAATGATCCTGCAGCCGCGGACAGACCATCGACTCTGGCCTTTCATCCTTTGCCTTGTCCTCCTGTGGGCGCTCACCGCGCAGGCCCGGGAAGCGCCGCCCGTCCGAGTCGGCAACGCCGTCCCCGCCGTCGAAATCGCCCCGCGGGCCGAATATCTGCTCGATTACTCCGACCACCTGCGGTATCGCGACATCGCAGAGGGCAGGCTGCCCTTTCAGCGCCACGAGAAATATTCTTTTCAGTTCAGCTTTAAAAGAGCGACGCTTTGGTTCAAATGCCGCATCGCTCCCGCCGATTCCGGGGATGACGAACCGCTGGCCAGCCGCCGCTCCTTTCTGGTTTTCGACAATGCCGCCCTGGGCGCCATCACGCTCTATGTTCCGGTCATCAAAGACGGCCGGCCCGATTTCATCGAAATGGACGGCGGATGGCAGCAGGGGAAAAAGAGCCGGGAATTTCCTTTCCTTTATCCGACCTTCGTCCTGCCCGAAAACCTGGATGCCTCCCGTCCGGTCGTTGTTCGAGTCGCCACCCCCTACGCGCTGCAGTTTCGCGCAACGCTTTATACCATCGACGCTTTCCGGAAAACCAGTTTTGTCCTCTTTCTGATCGTCGGATTTTTCGCCGGCATCCTCGTCGCCATGATCCTCTACAATCTGGCCCTGTATCTGTTCATCCGCGACCGTCAGTACCTCTACTACATCACCTATATCGGTTTCTTGCTGCTTTGGCAGTGCGTGCTCGTCGGACTTTTCCGGTATATCTGGCCGCCCCTGGGCGAATTTCTGATGTCCGGCATCGCGCTGTTCGCGGCCCTGATGATGATTTTTGCCGTTTCTTTCGGCATTGTCTTTCTCAACACACCGAAAACGGCTCCCCGCCACGACAAACTGCTCAAGGGCCTGGCGGTTTTCATGGGGTCGATCATTTTGATGGTTTTGTTGAGACAATTATGGCTCAGCAATCTTCTGTCCTACCTTTCGGGACAGGTGGTCACCGTTGTGCTTTTCACGGCCGCCCTTTCGTCTTTGCGCTCCGGCTTTAGGCCGGCCCTGTTTTACCTCATCGCCTTCGGCGTCTTTCTGCTGGCCGCTTTTGTCTTCTTTTTCAAATTTTACGGCCTGATCCCCAACAACACCTTCACCATGCACATCGTCATTTTCGGCAGCGCCGCGGAAGCCATCCTCCTGTCGTTTGCGCTGGGCTACCGCATCCGCATCATGCAGGAGGAAGAAGAACAGCTGCGTGAGCGGGAACGAGACCTCGAGGCGATCAGCGTGACGGATGAACTGACGGGGCTTTTCAACCGGCGTTTTTTGAATCCGGCCTTGGTGAAAAAAACGGCGGCGGCGCGGCGCAGCGGCACGCGACTGTCCCTGTTGATGCTGGATGTCGATCATTTCAAGGATTTCAACGATACCTACGGGCACCCGGAAGGCGACAAGGTCCTGGCGGCCCTGGGCCGGCTGCTGGTTCAGACCCTGCGGGAAGAAGATATCGCCTGCCGTTACGGCGGAGAGGAGTTCGTGGTCATTCTCCACAACACCGACATTCGGGCCGCGTTGGAAGTCGCCGAGCGCATTCGGGCCGGTTTTGAAAAAATATCCTTTCAGCCCGGACTGAGCAGGGAGATTCACGCCACCATCAGCATCGGCGCAGCTGAATTGCTGACCGACGAAAATCCCGAAGGGCTTATCTCCCGCGCCGATCAGGCCATGTACCAGGCCAAGCAGACCGGCCGCAACCGGATTTGCCGCGCCTGAAACAAAGCGCGGTAAAGAAGCTCGCAGGGAACGGTCGCGACCGTTCCCTGCTGACTCGTCACTCATCGATCATTGCTTGCTTCTTTGCCATCCACCATTCACCATTCACCATTCACCATCAACTATTTATATGGTCCCTCATTTTCTAACGGCTTGACACGGAAGCCATTGTTTGAAATATACTTTCAAAACTCAAATCTCCGGAGGGCAACATGAAAGCAGCAGTCCTGCACGGCGTGAGGGATATTCGAATCCAAACCGTTCCCGATCCCGTCTGCGCTCCCCACGGCGTCATTGTCAAAGTCAACGCCTGCGGCGTATGCGGTTCCGACCTGCACTGGTACAAAGAGAATGGCCATGAAGGCGCCATCTTCGGCCATGAATTCAGCGGCGATATTGTAGAAGTCGGCAAGAACGTTCAGGGAATCGCCGCCGGCACGCGCTGCACGGCAGTCGGCTTTTCTCCTTGCGGCAAATGCTTCTGGTGCAAACAGGGAAAGATGCACCGCTGCTCGGACATGGCGCTTCTGGGATACCAGTTTCCCGGCGCGATGGCCGAATATGTTCACGTGCCGTTCGCGATCCCGGGCCGCAGCGTTTTCCCGCTACCCGAAGAGCTCTCGTATGAAGACGGGGCATCGGTCGAGCCTCTTTCCATTTCCTGCTTTTCCGTCAACCGCGGCCAGCCAAAACCATCGGACATCGTGGCGGTCATCGGCCTGGGCGTCATCGGACTCTACGCCGTTCAGATCCTCAAGGCTCTGGGCGTAGAAAAGGTTCTGGCCGCCGGACGAAGGCCGTCGCGTCTGGCCGCGGCAAAGCGCTTCGGCGCACATCCGGTCATCGACGCGGCTGCCGAAGACACGCTGCAGGCCGTCATGCAGGCGACGGATCAACTGGGCGTCAATACCGTCCTCGAATGCGCTGGAAATCAGACCACTTTCGATCAGGCCGTCGCCATGGCGCGCGGCGGCGGCAAAATTCTGCTGGTCGGCATTTACGAAGAGGCGCTCCACTGGCAGCCCCTGTCCGTCATCGGAAAAAACCTGACGCTGGTGGGCTGCCTGGGCGGCAATTTCCCGGCGGTCATCGAACTGCTGAAAACCAAAAAAGTCAGCACCGAGAACATTGTCTCGCACCGCTTTGGGCTGGATCAGGCGGCGGAAGCTTTCCGCGCCCAGCTTCAGGACCCCGCCGCCGTCAAGGTCATGATTATGCCTCAAGAAAGGTGAACTATGCCGGAATCCTGTTTGGCGCATACGGAATTCATCGAGCGGGACGCCCCCGCAATTGCCGCTTTCGCTAAAAAAGCCGCCGCGGGCGCTGCGACGCCCCGGGAAAAAGCCGTCAAGCTCTTCTACGCCGTCCGCGACGGCATCTATTACGACCCCTACCGGATCGATCCCCGGCGCGAAGCGTTCCGGGCAACCACCATCCTTCGCCAGGGATACGGATACTGCGTGACCAAAGCGGTTCTGCTGGCCGCGCTGATGCGGTCGCAGGGCATTGCCTGCCGAATCCATCTCGCCGATGTCCGCAATCACCTCACCACAAAGCGCCTCAAAGAAATGATGAAGACGGACATTTTTTACAATCACGGCTACAACGACGTTTGGCTGGACGGCCGCTGGCTGAAAGTGACGCCGACCTTCAACCTGTCGCTATGTGAAAAATTCAAAGTCAAGCCGCTCGACTGGGACGGACAATCCGACGCCGTGCTTCATCCCTTTGACATGGAGGGACGGCGGCACATGGAATACATCCATGACCGCGGCTCCTTTGACGATCTGCCCTTTGACTTCCTCGTCGAAACCTTCATCACGCGCTACGGCGGCTCGATCGAGGAATTTCAGCGTCAGACGGCCAAAACCGGCCGGTTTGAAGAAGAAGCCGAGGGCGAGGCCAAGAAAGTATCCGGAAAATCCGTATGACCACAGAGGCTGATCTCTCCGAACTGAAAGCCATTCTGGACGAACGCCGCGTCTCCGCGGGTCAATCCGTGCGCCATCTTCATTCCCGTGACGAATCCTTTCACTCGCCTTCCCTTCCGGAGGTTGTCGTGTGGCCCCGCTCCACCGAAGAAGTCAGCCGTCTGGTCCGCTGGGCCTGCCGGAAGAAAGTCCCCGTGACAGCCTGGGGCGCGGGAACCAGCCTGGAGGGAAATCCCATTCCCGTCCGCGGCGGCATGGTCATGGATTTCAGCGAAATGAACCGCGTCCTGGCGCTGCTCGCGGAGGACTTTCAGGCGGATGTTCAGCCCGGCGTCGTTTACAAGGAGCTCAACCGGCAGCTCGCCCGCGAAGGTCTCTTCTTTCCGCCCGATCCGGGCGCGGCGGCCACCATCGGCGGCATGATCGGCAACAACGCCAGCGGCATCCGGTCGGTGCGCTACGGAGCAACAAAGGATTACGTCATGCGCCTGACCGTCGTTTTGCCGGGAGGCGATGTCATTCACGCGGGCAACCGCGCGCGCAAAAGTTCGTCGGGCTACAATCTGGCCGCTCTCTTTACCGGATCGGAAGGAACGCTGGGCATCATCACGGAAGCCACGCTGAAGCTTGCCGGTCTGCCGGTGAACTTCATGGCCGTCCGGGCAACCTTCCCGGCCGTCCGCCGGGCGACCGACACGGTGTACGCGATCATGCGCGCGGGCCTGTCGCCCGTCGCCATGGAATTTCTGGACGCCAATGTCGTGCACGCGCTCAACGCCGACCGGGGACTGACGCTGGAGGAAAATCCCACGCTGCTGATGGAGTTTTCCGGATACAGCGAACAGGGGCTCAGCGAAGAAATGAGCTTTGTGGAAGAGATCTGCTTTGCCAAAGGCGCGCTTTCGCTCGACCGCGGGATCGGCGCGGAGGAAAGGGCCCGCCTCTGGGAAATCCGCCATCAGACCTACGAATCCGTCAAGCGCTGCCACATCGGCCTTTCCCCGCTGATCATGGACGTGGCGGTGCCCCTGTCCCGCTACGGCGAGATGGTGGAATTCAGCAAGCAGGAAGTGCGGGACCTGACGGCCTACCTCTTCGGCCATGCCGGGGACGGCAACATTCATGTCCATGTCATGGACAATCCGCAGGATCCCAAGCGCTGGGCCCGCGTGGAAGAAGCCAGCCGCAGCATCGTCATGAAAGCGCTGGAGTTCGAAGGCACCTGCACCGGCGAGCACGGCGTCGGCATCGGCAAAAGCCGCTTCATGGAGAGGGAGCACGGGGCAAGTCTGATTCTCATGAAGCGGCTGAAAGGACTGCTCGACCCGGAAAACCTTCTCAATCCCGGAAAATTTTTTCTCTGATCCAAACCCGCCGGAAAGGCCGTCAAGGGAGCTTCCCGCCATGGAAAACATCATCTACAGGGGCGTGCTGACCAAAACCGCTGAACGGTCTTTCCTGGCCGGAGACAACGGCAGCCGGCATCTGGAAGACGAAAAAATCTGGAGCGGGTATTTGACGCACTGGAGCGGAAAAAAGGTATGCGCCCGCAGGCTGCCGCAGAAAGATTATGATACGGGAAGGCCCCTCCTCATCCTGTGGCCCGACGAGCCCGCGCTCACGCCGCCCTTCGTCGAGATCTACTTCAATGAGCGGCTCGTGAAATACCCCTTGTCGTTTCTGGGGCATCTGGCCGTTTTGGCAGACGGGAAAGTCTTCAACTTTTCGCACTGGATGAACGAGAACGAGGCCATGAATCCGGAAGAATATTTTTTCCGGCCGGCGCTGGGCGAATTCGCCCCGGATCCGGCGAGCGGACGCGACAACACGGAGAATCCCCAAAGGCCTTACTACGACAAGTTCGGCAGGCTTTTCATGCGGACGATTCATGTGCTGAGGATTTCCGGCCTCGACACGCGAAGGCTATCCGGATTTTTTTTCGCCGAACTTGAAAAAATCCGCGGCACGCCGACCGATCCGAAAGAGCCCGGCAAGTACCGGGACTTTCACATCCTGACCCGAAGCTGCGCCACGATCATTCGGGACGGATTTCATAGCCTGGGATTTGAGAAGATCCGCGGCGTCTTCCCCCGGGATCTGTTCGTCAGCATGGCTTATTTCTTCTTAAAACAGCATCGGCTGCCGAACGCACAGGCTTCCCTTCATACGCTCCGGCAGCTTCAGGTTCCCGAGGCCGCCCCCAGCGCGATGCCGCCGTTGTTGAATCCACGAAACAGGTTCAGGTTCAGAACTCTCAGAAAAAATATAATGCCGGATACCCCCGGCATCTATGGTTGATCCTCCGGCCAGGGGCTTCCATTCTGAACGCATCGGGAGTATATGGCAGTGAAACAATCCGGTAAAAAAGCAGAAAGGGAGGCTCTTGTGGAAAACAGGCAGAAGGAAGGATTGGAAGTCAGTCGACGGGAAATGCTGATCTTGTCCAGCGGCTTTGTCACGGCCCTCATGCTTGGGAATATGCCGGGGGCCGGGCTCAGCCACGCAGCGGAAATAAAATTTCCGGAAGGGAAATGCACAGGCAAAATGGAAAAGAAAGTATTGGTCGCGTACGCCAGCAAGTACGGTTCAACCGGGGGAGTCGCCGATGCCGTCGCGAAAGAGCTTTGCGCCAAAGGCGTAAGCGCCGACGTGACTTTGATCAGGAATGCCCGCAACATCGGGTCCTATCAGGGCGTGGTCGTCGGGAGCGCCATCTACATGGGCAAGTGGATGCCGGAAGCAGTGGATTTCGTCAAAAAGAACAAAGAAGCTTTGCGGCGGGTGCCGGTCGCCTATTTCCTCGTGTGCATGACGCTTGCCAGACCGACTGATCAGAAACGGGCCGAAGTGCTGGCCTATATGGACCCCGTCCTGCAGGAAGTGCCGGAAATAAAACCTGTCGGCCTTGGAACATTTGCCGGCGCGATGCATTACGGCAACCTGTCCTGGATCTACAAAAAGATTTTGCAGTCCAAGGGAACCCCCGAGGGAGATTACCGCGACTGGAATGCCCTCCGTTCCTGGGCGCAAGAACCGGTGTATGCCAAATTTTTCCGGTAAAAAATCCCGAAGCCGGTAAATGCCGGATCATAACCGGTTCAGCCAAGGCCACAAAGGCTCTGATTCCGCCGTGAGAAACCTGCTACTTTACGGGTGTCCCTTTTGCCCGATGTCTGCGTTTCCGCCTTCTGCGCCGTTTCGCCGACGCTTCATCGGCCGGCGTTTCCGCAATGATGGAAGAAGACTTCCCTGAAAGAAACGCATCCCACCACTCCAGTGCGGATTGATTTTCCCCTCCCAACGTTCCTTCGAGGTGCAGGTAGGCCAGGGCATCCGCAAATTCGGGTCTCTTGACGATGACGGAAGGACGGCGCGGCGGCACGCTGTGAAGCGAGTGCTGCATGGCAAGGATGTTGCGCAGCTGGTTTGCGACCTTTCCGGGAATGCTCACGGTCTCGGAGCACTCTTTCATCAGATCCGTACACGCGGCATCCCGTGTCAATCGGCCGGGGATGCCGTCCCGGCGGCCGGCAAGCGTTGTTTCCGCGAGGAGGGGACCGAAGAATGCGGCAAAGAAGAGCGCCGGGGACGGCGGCATTCCCATCCGGCATCGGCAGTCCAGGGTTTCAAGATTTGCGTTCATGATGTTCAGACGCTGGGTGTTTCCGCCAAGCCAGTTGCTGAGCATGGGAAAGAGGGCGGCAAGGAGCCCGCTTATGTTCAGCAGACCGAAAGCCCGCCCTGCGGCGCCGAGCAGGAAGAGTTTCAACATCTCTTCATAGAGCCTTGCCGGTGACGCGCGGGAAATGGTGGAGGAAAGGGTACAGAGGGTCTCCCACGCGGCAGGTTCGATGACAAAATCATGGGATGCGGCAAAACGAACGGCGCGGAGCATGCGCACCGGGTCTTCCGTAAATCGTACGTACGGATCGCCGATGGGGCGAATGAGCCCGTCGCGCAGATCGGCGAGTCCCGTCGTGTAGTCGATGACCGAAAAATCTGCGATATTATAGGCAAGGGCATTGATCGTAAAGTCGCGGCGGAGGGCATCCTGTTCGGGTGTGCCAAAGACGTTGTCACGCAGCACCATTCCGGAATCATCCTTGAGATGACGGGGTTTGTGATGATTGGGAACCGGCCTTTCCATGTCCGATTCATCGGAGAGGGCATCAGCCCGAAACGTGGATACTTCGAGGATTCCGTCTGCGAAGTGCAGATGCGCCAGTCTGAAACGGCGGCCGACAAGACGGCAATTTCGAAAAAGACGTTTGATCTGACCGGGTCTGGCGTCTGTTGCGATATCGAAGTCTTTGGGTGTGCGTTCCAGGAGCAGGTCGCGAACACACCCGCCCATCAAATAAGCAGTGAAGCCGTTGTCGCGGAGCCGGTAAAGCGTCCGAAGAACATTCGGGGGTAGCTTTTTGCGGGAGACTCGGTGTTCCTTGCGGGGAATGATTAGTGGCTGCATGGCCCGCAGCATAGCATACCGGCTCGAAAAAACAAGATTCAGACGTCATTTGCCATGGATTGGAATATTGAATACCAGCTGATCATTATCGGGAACACAGGGTGGATTCAACTGGCAAGTGCATCAATAGACACAGGCAAGCAGAAACGATTCACAAAATAATGGTTTAAAAGAAAATCTTCGACGGCCGAAATGTTATAATTGATAATGGTTTAAGCCATTTTAGGTGAAGAAGTTAATAAGATCAAAATGTCCCATTGTTCTCCCAGCGGCTTATGCGGTCAGCCTGATACCACATTTTTTTATTTCATCGACCAGCGGATCGGTGTCCTGAAAATCATTTATATGATAGGGTACGGGTTCAATTCTGGTATCAATCTCTGTGGAAAGCTTCATCAACCGGAGCCGCTCATCGAAACGATCCGAAGAAAAGTCCGGTGATACGACGGCCACATCAATGTCGCTCCACCGGCCCGCGCGATTAACGGCGTGAGAACCGAACAAATAGGCGGATTCAACGGTAATCCCGTCTTCCTTCAATCGTCGAATAAACAATTGAACTGTATTTATGATTTCATGATCGACTTGAGCCACTGTAATATCTCCTTGATGTTCGACAATTCGGTTGATGTGAATTGCTCCGTACATCTAAGACGGAAGCTCCGTTTTTCGTCGGGATATCTTGCTTCCAGATTAAAGGCGGTTATTCTATTTAACACATCCTTCCGTGCGGCGTGCAACGACAGTCCGGATTTCTCCGCCAGTCTTACTAAATTGTGAATTTGCGGAGCATGCTCCCCGGTCTTAGCTACATAAATCGCCTTGAGCATTTTTTCGACGGCAAGATGACCGAAAAACAGCGCATAGGAATAATCCTTCTTCTCAAAGAGATGTCCCGCAACTTGAAGAGCTTCGGCGCTTTCTTCAATCCAGTAATCAATCGTTTTTTGCATGGTGTTAACGCACTATCGCAATCTCATTTATTTTCATTATTTATAAGTGATACTTAATTGATTTTCAAGCATTATTTCACGTGGTGAATTCTGAAAGCATAGCATTCAATCGGAGCGCTGCAACCCCGCTCAAAAGTTCAGTGTAAACAGTTTCACCGGCCTGCCGTGCGCCGGGCCCGTGATGATTTCCGAATCGTCGCGGGCGCTCAGATCTCCGCCGACTTCTTCATCGATGACTTTCAGCGCTTTTTGCATATGCTCAATAAATTTACCCGCCTGAATCATTTCGCTGTATGCGCGGTTAAAGGCATAGATGCCGACATTTTCCTCTTCAGCCCTACGGGCCATGTCGATGGCGTATTCGCAGTAGAAATCTTCCGTATGGAAATCGCAATGCTCCTGGATGTTTTCCGCTTCCTGGGTGGCCTGCCGAAAAACAGCGGCCGCCGTTCGGTGAGAAGGCGTATCCAGCGCCATATTCCTCAAGAGCATCATCCGCAGCGTCCGCGCCACCAGATCTGTCGGATGAATGGATAAAACCATCCGGAGAATTTCCGCCGCTTCCGAACAGCGTTTGCGGTAATAGAGCGTCTTGGCAATCTCCACGCCATTTTCGGCGGCAATCTGAAATTCATCGTCAGCTCCAGCTCGCTGTTAAAACCGGAAATCGCCCGTTTCTTCCATGACATCGGGCAGCCGACCTATGACTGCTACGGCATGACCGAAACCTCGGGCGGCGTCACGCTCAACTGCACCAAATTCGGGAACAAATTGGGAACCGTGGGCATGCCGATCCAGCACACAAATACGGCCGGGAAAAATTTCGTTCAAAGCACGAGACTCCCCTCAGGTTTTGCCGAGGGGATCAGGAAAATCATTTCTTTTTTAAAACCGGTTTGCGCGCAACCGTCCTTTTGCTTTTTTCCCTTTTCACCGCCGGCTTTGCGCTCCCGGGCTTCACCGCTTTCTTCCCTGCCTGCTGTTTTGCTGGTTTTTCCTTGGCCGGCTCCAGCGCCAGCGTGAGAACCTCCATCATGTCGCTCACAAAATGGAATTTCACCTTATTCTGCACGCTGGCCGGAATATCCTCGAGGTCCTTCCGGTTCCACGCGGGCAGAATGAGGGTTTTGATTCCCGCGCGATAGGCCGCGAGCACCTTTTCCTTGATGCCGCCCACGGGCAGCACCGCGCCGCGCAGCGTGATCTCTCCGGTCATCGCCAGTTGCTTTCTCACCTTGCGGCTGGTCAGAAGCGAGGTGAGCGCCGTCAGCATCGTGACGCCCGCCGACGGACCGTCCTTGGGCGTCGCGCCCGCCGGAACGTGAATGTGAATGTCGCGGTCTTCGAAAAAATCGGGATTCACGCCCAGCTCTTCTGCGTTGGTGCGCAGAAAGCTCAGCGCCGCCGCGACGGATTCCTTCATGACGTCGCCCAGCTGCCCGGTCAGCGTGAGCCCCTTCTTGCCCTTCATGGCGGTGGCTTCGATGAAAAGCATGTCGCCGCCCACGGGCGTCCAGGCCAAACCGATGGCGATGCCCGGTTTCGTGATCCGCGCATCGATGTCCGTCGGCACGCGCACCGCTCCCAGATACCGGTGCACGTCTTTCTCCGTCACGGTTTTGGACTTGAGGCTCCCTTCGGCAATCTGCGCCGCCACGCCGCGGCAGGCGTTGGCGATCTCCCGCTCCAGGTTGCGCACGCCCGCTTCCCGCGTGTAGCCGTTGATGATCGTGGAAAGCGCCTTGCCCGTCAGTTTGAACTGGGAAGCGGAAAGGCCGTTTTCCGCAAGCTGCCGCGGAATGAGATACCGCTCTGCGATCTTCATCTTTTCTTCCTGCGTGTAGCCGGTCAGTTCGATCACCTCCAGACGGTCCAGAAGCGCTGGCGGAATCGTGTCAAGCATGTTGGCCGTGGCGATGAACAGCACTTTCGACAAATCGAACGGCACATCCAGGTAATGGTCGGTGAAGGTGTTGTTCTGCTGCGGGTCCAGCACCTCCAGGAGCGCGGAAGAGGGATCGCCGCGGAAGTCGCTTCCAAGCTTGTCGATCTCATCGAGCATGAACACGGGATTGTTCGACTCCGCGCGCCTCAGGCCCTGAATGATCCGGCCCGGCAATGCGCCGATGTAGGTGCGTCGATGGCCGCGGATTTCCGCTTCGTCGCGGACGCCGCCCAGCGCGATGCGCCAGAACTTGCGCCCCAGCGCCCGCGCGATGGAATGCCCCAGCGAGGTTTTGCCGGTGCCCGGAGGCCCCACGAAGCAGAGGATCGGACCCTTGGAATCCGGCTTGAGCTTGCGGACCGCCAGGTATTCAATGATCCGCTTTTTGGGCTTTTCAAGCCCGTAATGATCCTCGTCCAGAATTTTGCGCGCGGCGGCGATGTCCAGGTTGTCCGTCGCGGCTTCATGCCACGGCAGCATGGTGATCCAGTCGAGGTACGTGGAGGAAACCGTGTACTCCGCCGAGGACGGGTGCATGCGCGAAAGCCTCTCCAGCTCGCGCAACGCCTCTTTTTTGGCTTCCCCGGGCAGGTTTTTCTCTTCTATTTTTTTGCGGTACTCGTCCGTCTCCACCGTGTTTTCATCGCTTTCCCCCAGCTCCTGGCGGATGGCCTTGAGCTGCTGGCGCAGATAATATTCCCGCTGGTTCTTGTCGATGTCGTCCTTCACCTTGGTTTGAATCTTGTTGCCCAGTTCCAAGACTTCCATCTGGTGGTTCACCATTCGGGTCAGCTCTTTGAGGCGCTGTTTGACGTCGGCCGTATCCAGCACCTTCTGCTTCTCCTCCACCGGCGCGTTGATGACGGAGGTAATCAAATCCGCCAGCGTTCCCGCTTCGGTGATGGACTTGGCCATCGGCCCGAATTCCGGCGGCAGAAACGGCGAAAGCTTCAAAATCCGGTCAAACAGCGTCAGCAGATTCGCCATCAGCGCCTCGGTTTCCAGATCCTTGACTTCCTTTTCGTCCACCAGCCGAATGCGCGCCTGCTGGTAGGGCTTCCCCCCGACAAGCTCTTCGATGGAAAAACGGCTGAGCCCCTGCAATAGAAGCTGCGTTCGGTTTTCCGCCGTCTTGGCCATCTTCAGAATCACCGCGCAGGTGCCCATCGCATGCAGGTCGTCCCGGGTGTACGGCTGGGCGGCATCCGGCTCCTTTCTGGCCATGATCAGCCCCACCAGCCGGTCTTTGGTCATGGCCTCATCCACCAGCGCCGAGGCGCTGCCCGTCACCTCCAGCGGAATCATCGTTTTGGGAAACACCATCACGTTGTAAAGCGGCAGGATGGGAATCACTTTCGGGATATTGAACGTGTTTTTATTTTCAGAAACATTTTGTTCCGTCATGGTAACCTCCTGTTGTCGTAGGGCGAAAAGCCGCTAGGGCGCCGAAAGGACCGAGATCCGGTGCGCCTTGTTGACCGGCAGCTTGCGCATCCGCACCATCAGAATGCCGTCGGCGTAAGAGGCAACGGAGGACTGCGCGTCCACGGGCGCCGGCAGGGCAATGCTTCTTTCGAAATACCCGTGCGGAATTTCCGCCTGGCGGTAGCGGGCGCTTTGCAGAAGCTGAAGCGCCTTGCGAATGCCGGATATTTTGAGCTTGTGGCGATTGACTTCGATCTGCAGTTCTTCCTTGTTCAGCCCCGCCATGTCGGCCAGCACGATCACTTCGTCCGCCGATTCGCACACATCAACGCCGGGGCGCCAGATGCATTCATAATTTTTAAAGGCCGGGCGAACCAGGTGAAAGACTTCATCCACCGCTTTCTGGAATTCGTCTTCAAAATTACCGCCAAAATTGATTTTGATGTAGGTCATTTCCTGTGCCTCTCAAATGCGATTTTTTGACTGCGTAAAAAGTATAGTGATTCAAAGCGGATTTGTAAAGGCCCGGGGGAAAATAGTGGATGGTGAATGGTGGATAGGGAAAAGTGATGAGCAATGAGCGATGAGTTTTTCCTCTTTGCGCTTTCCACTCGTTGCTTTTCACTGTTCTTTTCACGGTGAGTGCGTCAACAAACGCAGGGAATAGTTTAAGCCAGGGATACGAGAGGAAACCTGAAAAAAAATCAGTGGTTTAATCGGCGATATTTTGCTATGGGAGAGCTCACTCGCCCAAAAAACAGTCAGGCGGGACATTTCAGCGGTTGCGATTCGATTCGTTCAGTTCGAAAACACCTTCCCATTGACGACCGGATAGAAAGAGAAAAATGAAAAAAGAACACTTGAGAAATGTCGCGATCATTGCCCATGTCGATCACGGAAAAACCACGCTGCTCAACGCCATGCTCAAGCAGACCGGGATTTTCCGCTCCCACCAGGCGGTGGAAGACCGCGTGATGGACTCGATGGCGCTGGAAAAGGAACGCGGCATCACCATCGCGGCGAAAAACACGGCCGTGGAATATCAGGGCGTCAAGATCAACATCGTCGACACCCCCGGCCATGCCGATTTCGGAGGCGAAGTCGAACGCAGCCTCAACATGGTGGACGGCGTCCTGCTGCTGGTGGACGCGAGCGAAGGCCCTCTGCCCCAGACCCGCTTTGTCCTGAAAAAAGCCCTGGCGCGTCATCTGCCCATCATTCTCGTCATCAACAAGATCGACCGGCCGGACGCGCGCGTGGAAGAAGTCATCTCCGAAACCTACGACCTCTTCATCGATCTGGGGGCCGAAGAAAATCAGATTGAGTTCCCCATTCTGTACACCAATGCCAAGACCGGCGTCAGCCACGCCAAACGCGGCGACGACAGTTCCGATTTGCAGCCGCTGCTGCAGGCCATTCTGGACGCGATTCCCGCGCCTCAGGGAGACGACGGCGCCAATACGCAATTTTTAGTGACGAATCTGGATTATGATCCGTATGTCGGTCAACTGGCCGTCGGCCGCCTGCAGGCCGGAAAACTGGAAATGAACAAGCCCTATGCCCTCTTGGCAAAAGAGAAGATCATAAGCGGCGTCAAGCTGTCCGCCCTTTATACCTTCTACGGACTGGCCAAAAAGCCGGTCACCGTTGCGGAGTCGGGCGACATTATCTCTCTGGCCGGCGTGGAAAACGTCACCATCGGCGACACGATTTCATCGGAGGACCGTCCGGAGGCCCTGCCCCGGCTGACGGTGGACGAACCGACCGTTTCCATGATCTTCTACGTCAACGACGGGCCGTTTGCCGGCCGGGAAGGCAAATACCTGACGTCCCGCCACCTTCTGGAAAGGCTCGAAAAGGAAGCGCTGCGCAACGTTGCGGTCCGGATCAAAAAACTGGACCGCACCGACGCGTTTGAAGTGTGCGGACGGGGCGAACTGCAGATGGCCGTACTGATTGAAACCATGCGACGAGAGGGATTCGAGATGACCGTCTCCAAGCCGCAGGTCATCACCCGAAAGCAGGACGGAAAAACGCTTGAACCCTTGGAGCGTCTGCTGCTCGACATCCCCGAAGAGTTCGTGGGCCGCATCACGGAAAAGCTTTCCATTCGCAAGGGAAGACTGGAAAGCCTCGTCAACAAGGGCAGCGGGCGCGTCAGCATGGAATTTCTGATTCCCTCGCGGGGCCTCATCGGCTTCCGCGGCCAGTTTCTGACCGACACGAAAGGCGGCGGCGTGATGAATTCCCTGCTGGAAGACTATGCGCCGTGGTTCGGCGCCATTCCCCAGCGCAGCACGGGCGTGCTGGCGGCCGACCGCGCGGGCCGCGTGACGGCATACGCCAGCTTTGCGATGGAAGACCGCGGGGAGATGCTCGTGGCCGTCGGCACGGATGTTTACGCGGGCATGATCGTGGGCGAGCGCAACCGCCCGCAGGACCTCAACGTCAACATCGTCAAGGAAAAGAAGCTCACCAATATGCGGGCTTCCACCTCGGACGCCACCGTGATCCTGCGGCCGCCGCGGATTCTGTCGCTCGATCAGGCCATCGAGTTCATCGCCGAAGACGAACTGGTGGAAGTGACCCCGCAAAGCGTTCGCCTGCGCAAGATGGAGCTGGACGCGACGAAGCGTCAGATGAAAGCCCGCCGGGAGGAGTAGGCCCGCGGGCTTGCGCCGCCGCGAGCGGTCCTACACCGTCATCATCTTTTTCAATTCGCGCTTGAGCACCTTGCCCACGCCGCTTACGGGAAGCTCGTCCATGAACTCGATGACGCGCGGCATCTTGTAGGGCGCTATCCGTTCCTTGAGAAAGGCGCGGATCTCTTCCTTTTTCGCATCGGTTTTTTCCACGCCTTCATGCAGAACGATGGCGCAGCCGACGCGCTCCGAGCCCGGACGCTCCGGATCGGCCAGGCCGATGCTAGCCGCCATCTGCACATCCCGGTGCGTCACCAGAATCTCGTCCAGCTCCCGGGTGAAAACCTTGAATCCGGACACGATCACCATGTCTTTTACCCGGTCCACCAGGTAAAAATAACCGTCCTCGTCCATTTTCGCCACGTCCCCGGTATGCATCCACCCGTCCCGAACGGCGTTGGCGGTTTCTTCGGGCTTGTTGAAATAACCCCTCATGAGCTGCGGCCCGCGGATGACGATCTCGCCCGGTTCGCCCGGCGCTACGGGGTTCCCGGTCGCCGTATCCAGGAGTTGAACTTCGGTGTCGGGAAACGGCATGCCGACGGACGCCGGTTTTTTCCTGCCCTTGAGGGGATTGCAGATCATCACCGGCGACATCTCCGTCATCCCGTAGAGTTCGATGAAATTTCCCTCACCGATAATCGATTCCAGCTCTTTGATGTTCTCCGCCGGAAACGGCGCGGCTGCGCTCATGCACCACTTGAGGTGTCCCTTGAGATCGAGCGCTTTGAAATCGGGCTTTTTCAACAATTCAAAAAAGACCGTGGGAACGTTCACGACAAAGGTCGGACGGTATTTTTTCAGCGCTTCGATCAGGAAGTGCGTATCGCGGGGATTGGGCACGCAGATCTGGGTGATTCCATGCGTGAGCGAAAAACCGCCCAGGGCAAGCCCCGCGATATGAAACAGAGGAAATGCCGAAAGGGCAATGTCTTCGGCATGAAGATCGACCCACGCCAGCATCTGCTGACGATTGCTCATGTAGCTTCGCTGGGTAAGCAGGGCGCCCTTGGCCGGGCCGGTGGTGCCTCCCGTGTACATCATGAAGATGGTGTCGTCGAACGATCGCCTGACCGCCACGGGATCTTTGGGCATTTCTTTCATGATCTCCATAAAGCGCAAAACGGTTTTTCCGGCGATGGGCTTCACCTCCGCCGTGGGGATCTTTTTCAAAAGCTTCCCCAGCACGCGTTTCACGCCCGGCAGAAAGTCGGCAATTTCCGACACGACCACCGTTGAAAAAGGGGCTTTTCCGGCCACTTCCGCCACCTTGGAATAGAGCACGTCCACCGTGAAGATGACTTTCGTGTCCGAATCTTTAAGCTGGTGCGCCATCTCATGCGCCGTCAGGAGCGGAGACAGGCCCGTGGTAATGCATCCGGCCTTTTGCGCCCCCAGCACGGCAATATAGTGCGCCGGAAGATTGGGCAGATGCAGGCCGACGACATCGTCCGGTTTCAGGCCGGCCCGGATCAGAAAATGGGCAATCTGGTTGGAGAGGATATCCACTTCCCTGAAGGTGATCGATCGCCCCAGGTAAATCAAAGCGGTCTTGTCCGGATACCGGGAGACCACTTCCGAGAATAACTCGGTGAAGCTTTTCTCCTCGTACTTCAGCTTGTGCGGCACATGCTTGTCGTAATTTTTCAGCCACGGTCTTTCCAGGTAAACATTGCCCATAGAACCCTCCTTTCAAAAATGCGGTAAGAAACGGTTTCTGATGCGACGATGCTTCGCTTAAAACAGTGTAGCCAAAAACAGATTTGCCCTGTACGTCGGAAAAGGTGGAACGTTACGCGCGGCCGCTTATTGACGGGTCGGCCCGTCTTTGCAGCTGCATGGAGAATGATCAGAAAACGGTTTTTTGAAGTCCCGTTTTTTAACAGAGGATTTACAACTTTTTCTTTCGGCTTCCGGAATCGCCTGCAAAAATCCGGGACAGCGCCCGTTTTTTGCGCTTTTTCCAGCTTCCCTTGTGGTAGGCGTAGCTGGCCAGCAGGGGCAGAGCGGTGGTGGCTTCCGCGTACACCATCTGTTCGCAGGAGGAATCCACCTTGCCCCAGGAATTGGCTTCCTTGAGCGTTGAGCTGGAGCACGCGCCGTCGCGCACGTCCGCCACGGTGATCTGAACGGCGTATTTGTGCATGGTCACGTCATGCCCGAGAATCTCGGCGCAGACCACGGTATCCTGGGCGAAGTTTTTCGGCACGCCGCCGCCGATCATCAAAAGACCGGTGGTGCCTGCCTTGATTTTTATTTCGGTCAGCTCCCGGAAATCTTTGACGGAATCGATGGACAGGTGATTGTCCGGGTGTTCCACCTGATGCAGCACGAGGCCGAAACCGGCGGAGCTGTCCGAAAACGCGGGGCAGAAGATCGGCACATCGTTTTCATAGGCCGCCTGCACCAGTGAATTTTTCTTTTTGGCGTTCTTCGTCAGATATCTGCCCATTTCGGCGATGAATTCCCGCGACGAATAGGGGCGGGGTTCCAGCGAATCGGCGATTTTTTTGATGGTCTGGTCGCAGTGCTGCAAATCGTCTTCGCTGATGAACGTGTCATAAATGCGGTCGATGTACAGGCTGCGCAGCAGCTTGTCGTCCACGAACGGCGTTCCCTGATAGTGACGGAAGCCCAGGGCTTCAAAAAAATCCATGTCCACAATCGACGCGCCGGTCGCCACGATCACGTCCACCATGTTGTTTTTCACCAGATCGACATACACCTGCATGCAGCCGGCCGCGCTGGTGGAGCCGGCCAGCGTCAGAATGACCGCGCAGTTTTTCTCCCGGAGCATCCGGTCGTAAAGTTCGGCCGCCGAGGCCAGGTCGCGGGCGGAAAAGGACATTTTCTTCATGGCCCGGATGATGTCCGCCGCGTTGATTTTCTTGATGTCGATGTGCTCGACGGGCTTCTTCAGCAAATCCTTCTTCTTCATGAATTCTTTCATTCTCCCGTGTTTTCTTCCCGAATTGAATATGCTATTAAATCACGGCTCCTTAAAAGTCAATCGATTACAGCCGTTGATTTTTTCCGCTCAAAAAGGAAATTCATCATCGGCCGGCTTCTTTTGCCCGACCGTCGTTTCGGGGCTGATATATTTCTCCGCCTTTTTATGAACCGGATTTGCGTGAACGACAATGGAGCGGGGCGCGGTTGGGCAGGCCAGTTGACACGCGCCGCAGCCGATGCAGTATTGCCGGTCGATTTCCGGATAGAGAATATTTTTCTTGTCCGCGAAACGAATCGCGTGCGTGGGGCAGACTTCGCCGCAGGCGCCGCAATTATTATGATCGACATAGACAACGCAAATATTTTCCAAAAGCTCGGCTTCGCCGATCTGCGTGAGCTTTTTCTCCTCCAGAGAAAGCGACGCGAGCGCGCCGGTCGGGCAGACCCGGCTGCAGAGGCTGCATTCATAATCACAAAAGCTTTTTTCATAATTCATTTTCGGCTGCATCAAACCGGATGCGCCGAAATCCATAAAAGCCGGCGTCAGAACCTGCGTCGGGCAGACGCTGACGCACAGAGAACAGGCGGTGCACGCCCGGGTGAAATGTGCAATATCGCGTGATCCGGGCGGCGTAACCGGCGGCTCGGCCTGGGCCCGGCGGATATCGATCCAGGCGCGCAGTTTCGTATTCAACGCCAAAAGAGCGGCGGCGGCCGCGATGCCGCCCATGACAAAACCCCGCCGCGAAGGCGACCAGGCGCCGGCATGGGGCTGACGTTGTCTTCGCCGGTAGCGGATGGCGGATTGGGAACAGGCGTCAAGGCAGTTCAAGCAGCCGATGCAGCGGCTCATGTCGACAAAGGCGTTGTGCGAATCAATGCACCCCGCCTTGCACACATTTTCACACCGGACGCATTCGGAGCAGGCTTTCGGGTTCACCGTCAATTGAAAAACGGAGAAGCGCGCCACCAGTCCTAAAAACGTTCCTACCGGACAGACCGTATTGCAATAGAGCCGCCCGCGCGTTGCGGCAAGATACAAAATCAGCAGAAAAAAAGCGGCGGTCGCCGCCAAAACCGACAGGGGAACGAAGGCTGTCTGTTTCGGATACCAGTAAACGTCAAAAGGCTTTAACGCCGCAATGCCCAGGTTGTATGCCCCGACGACGAGCGGCTGAAGAAAATGCGAAAAAAATCTTCCCGCAAGCGAATAGGGATCCAGCAGACTGACCAGCGACAGGGAACCGATGACCGCCGCCGCGGCCGTTGACGCCAGCAGCGCATAGCGCAGGCCGTTGTGAGGTCCGGCAAAAGCGTGCCCGGGCAGAAGGCCCAGCCTTCGGGAGCCCGCGATGATCAAATCCTGAAGCGTTCCCAGCGGACACAGGAAGGAACAATACACCCTGCCGAAAATCAGCGTCATCAGCACGATGAAGATGAAGCCGGCCATAAACAGCCCCGACGGCGCCGTCGCGGTTTGCACCAGAGAAGGGACAAACTGAAAAGGCGCAATGACGTCGGACAGGAAGACGGACCATTTTTCCGGGCCGAGAAACAGCAGGACAAACAAGACAAAGATGATGCCGGAGATGACTTTGCGTATTTTGACGAGGGTCAAGAAGCCGGTCCTCTACATGGTGTACGTGACAATTTTGAGCTCTTTCAAATTCATATTGCCGGTTTTTTGCGCATGGGCGATTTTGATGTAGCCGATGTCTTCCGGATCCTTCCCGAAAATCCGGGCGGCGGCGGCGTCCACCGCCACGATATCCTTCGAGATCAGCAGGGTCTTTTTCATCTGAACATCGGCGGCCCGCGGGTTGCCCGGGCCCGCGGGCCCGCGGCTCATCAGCACGCGATAGGCATCCACCACGTTGAGATCGGGCCTGCGGTACAGGCAGAAATCCGCAATGCACTGGTCCAGGCCGGTCAGATGATATTCCATGCGGTTTTTGACGATGCCCATCAGGTTCTTCATGGCAATGGACAGATGCGCGGAACTGTGATGCTTGAGCACCGGCACGTTGATGAACACGTCGCAATCCAGGATCAGGCTGTGAACATCCGCCGTCTTGAGCGTTTTGCCTCCGGGGATTTTGACGGTGCGGTAGCTGAAATCATCCACCGGCACAATGATGCCGCGGGCGGATTTCGCCGCCTCTTCAATGCCGCTGAGCTTGTAGCAGTTGCGGGCATTGCCGGAGGTGGGCGTCACCACGTTGTCAAAGACATAAACGCGCCTGGCGCCCGCCGCCCAGCAGGATTCAATGATCGTTTTAATCAGAAGCGGATTGGTGGTGGCACCGACTTCCGGCACGCGCGGAAAACCGATATTGGGCTTGACGACAACCGTCTGCCCTTTTTTGACAAACTGATTCATGCCGCCCGCGAGTTCAATGGCTTTTTTGAACAGGGCATCGGGTTCGCCGTTCTTGACGGCGACCAGATCGGGAATGACGGCCGGTTTTTCTTTCGCCGACAGAAATGCCGGCCGGCCCAGAATAACCGCCCCGCCCGCGATCAGACCGAGCGACAGCCCTTTTTGAAGGATTTCCCGCCGGTTGAATTTAGTTGCGTCTGCCATGCCGGCCTCCGTTTGATTGGACGATGCTGATACGAACAAAGGCGATGCGCCGGTATTTGCGGAAAAATATAGGGAAAAATCCGGGCCGTGTCAATTGAAAACGGTGGATAATTTTTTCTGTTCAAAGACCCGTGAATAGTATAGAATCGCTAAAACTGAAAAGGGATGAACCGATCATGCAAAACCCCACGATAAGCGCAACCGGTGTTGCATCTTTTCGCAGAGCCGCCACGGCTTTCGGTCTGCTGGTGTTTTTGCCCTGCTTGTTGAGCCTCATCAATGTGACGTTTGCGCAAAGCTGGAAGATTCATTTCTTTCCGGCGGCGGTTTTCCTGGCGGCCGTCGGCTTCGGTCCGGCAGGCGGTCTGATCGCCGGCATCACGGGGTCTCTTTATTCGGCCGTCGCGCTTGGCAACCCCTGGCTGATCGCGGGCAACGCTCTCCTGGGATTTTTAACCGGTTTTTTCTTTCGCAGGACTTCAAAAATTATTCTTTCCGTGCTGCTGGCGTTCGCCGTTCAGCTTCCCTGGCTGATTCTGTCCGACTATTATTTTGCCGGTCTTTCACCCCTGTTTATCGCCAAATTGGTCATGGTCTTGTTTTTGGGCAATCTGTTGTGGGCTTTGCTGATTTCGCTCGGCATGAAGCCCATTAAAAAATATCTATGCTGACTCCTGATTTTACCCGCTATTCACTGGCGCTTCTGGAAGGCGACAGACTGATTCATTCTTCCAAGGGCGGCGGTCTGCGCCCCTTATGGGACGCTCTGGAAAAATATTCAGAAAAATCCGGCCTGATCCTGCATGACAAGGTCATGGGGCTTGCCGCCGCCAGACTGATTCATCGTTCCGGCATCATTGCCGAAGTGCATACGATGGTCGTGTCGCTGCCCGCCGTGCAATTTCTCAAAGACCACGGCATTCGCCTGACGGCATTCCATTCGGCGGCCAATATACTGACCCGCGACAAAAGCGCCGTCTGCCCGGGTGAAGCGATTGCGCTGGGCACAGGCGAACCGGATGCCTTTTATCAAAAAATCAGGGAAATGATGGAGATTCCTGTCATTGCCTGAATGCCGGAGACAGTCCCGAGCTGCTTCTTTGGGAAAAGTCAATCGATTGCGGCTATGGATTGATTTCTTTTCGCTTTCCGGGCCGGGGCCTTTTGTTCGGACGCTGGGGTTTGGGCCTCTGGACGGTTGGGCCTGGCGCCTCAGCATCATCCGCCGCGGGCTGCACCGGCGGCGCGTGCAGGGACTGCTGATAGTAATCGTCGAGCAGCATGGTAATGATGGCCAGCTCTTCCTCGGATTGCGCCAGATTGCGCGCCAGCGGCTTAAAACGCTGCATGCGCTCGATCTGGATATTGTCGCGGCCGCGCAGGCGCGCCTCCAGAAGCGCGGTGATCCTCTCGGAGACAACCCTTTCCAGCTCCTCGTCGCCGGGGAGTGAACGCTCTTCCATGTTAATCGTGTAAAAACGGGCGATGCTCTGAATCTTGAATCTCTCCATTTCCGCGACCAGGGAAATGACCACGCCGCTCGATCCCATCCGCCCGGTGCGTCCGGCCCGGTGAATGTAGGCTTCCGGATCTTCCGGCGGCTCATACTGAAAAACGTGGGACAGATCGGGAATGTCGATGCCGCGCGCCGCCACGTCGGTCGCGACCAGAAAGCGCAGCGCCCCGCGCCGCACGCGAGCCATCACCTTTTCCCGCGCGGTCTGGGCCAGGTCGGAGGAGAGCTCATCGGCGTCGTAGCCGAAGCGCTTCAGCACGACGGACAGGTAGTGCACCGTATCCTTGGTATTGCAGAAAATGATCGCCGAGGCGGGATTTTCAATCTCGATGATCCTCACCAGGGAGCGCTCCTTGCGCATGCCCGGCACCACGTAATAGATGTGCTCGCTTTCGGCGATATGAACCTCGTTGCCGCTTAAGCTCAGCAGTTCGGGTTCGCGCAAAAACTGGCCGGCCAGGCGAATCACCTGCGGCGGAAAAGTGGCGGAAAACATGCTGCTTGCGATTTTGCCCGTCGGAATATATTTGCGGATTTTGACCATGTCCGGATAAAATCCCATCGACAGCATTCGGTCCGCTTCGTCAAAAATCAGCATTCTCAGATGGTCCAGCGTCAGGGTGTTCTTGAGCAGATGATCGAGAATGCGTCCCGGCGTCCCGACCACGAGTTGGGCGCCTGACCGGAATGCTTCGAGCTGGGGGCCGTAGCCGACACCGCCATAAACCACCGCCGTCTTCAACCCGGTCCCCTCCGCCAGCACCTGCGAATCCCGATAGACCTGCAGGGCCAGTTCGCGGGTGGGCACCAGAACCAGCGCCTGGGCGACATTTTTCGCAAGATTGATCTTCTGGATGATCGGCAGCAGGTAGGCCCCTGTCTTGCCGCTGCCGGTTCGCGACTGAATCATCACATCCCGGCCGGCCAGCAGGTAGGGGATGGTCCTGGCCTGCACCGGCACCAGCGACGGCCAGCCCGCGCGCGCGCAGGCCGTTTTCAACTCCGGATTCAGGTCCTCCAGGCAAATTTCGCCAAGACCGGCAACTTCAGACTTTTCCATCCCTTCTTCGGGATTATGCTCTTGCATGATTTCATGATCCTCTCGTCAAAATAATTTATAAATATCACTTATTTCAGAGCGGCTCAGGAATCAAGAAAAAACTTGGAGGATCAGGAGGCTTATTCCGCGAAGGCGGGGGTCTCAGAAAATCCCTTGACAGGCGCCGATGTTTCATATAGCGTAGCGGCGAATTCGTCAGAGGCTCTGTGAGCCCTGCCTGTTGGAGCGATTCAAGTATTCAAATAAACAAGCCGATATTAAATCCGTACCTGCTTTAAGATTGCGAGTCTCCTCGTTTGCTTCTGGAAAATTAATGCAGACCACACTTTTCCACCCCTCAATATCGAGCCTGTCATTCCATTGATAAGGAAAAATTTATGAACATCGAAGACATCAAGAGGCTGCCCATCAGCGAGCTCAACAATCTGGCCAAAGAGCTGGAAGTCCCGGGAGCCAGCGGCATGCGCCGCCAGGACCTGATTTTTGCCATTCTGCAAACCCAGGCGGAACAAAACGGCGTCATCTCCGGCTCCGGCGTTTTGGAAATCCTTCCGGACGGCTTCGGCTTCCTGCGCGCGGTCGATTACAACTATCTGCCCAGCCCGGACGACATCTACATTTCACCGTCACAGATCCGCCGCTTTAACTTGCGAACCGGCGACACCATTTCCGGCGAAGTCCGTCCCCCCAAAGAAGGTGAAAAATATTTCGCCCTTCTGAAAGTTGATGAAGTCAATTTTGAAAGCCCCGAGTCGGCCCGCGATAAAATCCTCTTTGACAACCTGACCCCTCTTTATCCCCAGGAAAAACTCAACCTGGAATTTGATCCGGAAAATTTTTCCACCCGGACGCTGGATTTGTTCGCGCCGATCGGCAAGGGACAGCGCGCGCTCATCGTCTCGCCGCCGCGCGCCGGCAAAACCGTTCTGCTGCAGGACATCGCCCACAGCATCACGGCCAATCATAAGGAAGTCGTTTTAATGGTTTTGCTGATTGACGAGCGTCCCGAAGAGGTCACCGACATGCAGCGCAGCGTGAAAGGCGAAGTCATCTCGTCAACCTTTGACGAGCCTGCGTCGCGCCACGTCCAGGTGGCTGAAATGGTGATTGAAAAAGCCAAGCGCCTCGTGGAGCACAAAAAGGACGTCGTCATCCTGCTCGACTCGATTACAAGGCTGGCCCGCGCCTACAACACGGTCGTTCCGCCTTCCGGCAAGGTGCTTTCCGGCGGCGTCGATTCCAACGCCCTTCACAAACCGAAGCGCTTTTTCGGCGCGGCGCGCAACATCGAAAACGGCGGCTCGCTCACCATTATCTCCACGGCGCTCATCGACACGGGCAGCCGCATGGACGAAGTGATTTTCGAAGAGTTCAAGGGCACCGGCAACATGGAACTGCACCTCGACCGCCGCATCGCCGATCGCCGTATCTTCCCCGCCTTCGACCTCATCCGGTCCGGCACGCGCAAGGAAGAGCTGCTGATTCCCAAAGCCAATCTCAACCGCGTCTGGATTCTGCGGCGTCTGCTGCAGGAAATGAATCCGGTTGATGCGATGGAATTTATCATCGGAAAAATCAAGAAAACGGAAACCAACCAGGAATTTCTGGATTCCATGAATTCGTAAGAATTATCTTGAATTTTCAAAGTTTATGGTATAGGCAGCACATCTGCTGAAAATTACAGAGACCTTTATCCAAACAACCGATAGAGGATCAGGAGGAAGAAGGAAAATGAAAGCAGGGATTCATCCGGACTACAAGCCAACCACCATCACGTGTGTTTGCGGCAATGTCATTGAAACGCGCTCGACCAAAAAAGACATCAAGATCGAAATCTGCTCCAACTGCCATCCGTTTATGACCGGCAAGCAGAAAATTCTCGACACGGCGGGGCGCGTGGAAAAATTCAAAAAGAAATATGCGCCGAAAGCCGAAACAGCTCCGGCCGCAAAGAAAACAACAAAAAAAGCATAGGCTTAACTTTCTGCCGAAAGGCGGACACTTTTGGACTTTGCCCTCATGATCAACAGATCAAAACTTTCCCGGCATTTATAGTTGCGTCCTCACAGACATGGGGAAGGGCTATCAATGCGCCTTCCCTTCACAACCTGCATTAAAAACAACGATATAAATTAAGTATATGGGTATTTTACTCAACAAACTTCATGACATAGAACTCCGCTACCGGGAGCTCGAAGGGATGCTTTCCGACGCCCAGATGGCTTCCAGGCAGGGACTGTATCAGAAATACGCCAAAGAGCACTCGGATCTCTCCGAACTGGTGGAAACGATCCGCAGATATGAAAAAATCAGGACAGACCTTGCGGAAAACCAGGGACTGCTGGCGGACAGCGACGAAGAGGTAAAGGCGCTGGCCAAAGAAGAAATTCCGCAGCTTCAGCAGGAACTTGCCGAACTGGAAGAAAAAATTAAAATCCTGCTTCTGCCCAAAGACCCCAACGACGACAAAAACGTCTTTCTTGAAATCCGGGCGGGCACCGGCGGCGACGAAGCCGGCCTGTTTGTCGGCGATTTGTTCCGCATGTACGCGCGCTACGCGGAATCCCAGGGCTGGAAGGTGGAAATCGTCAGTTCATCGCCGGCGGGCGGCATGGGCGGCTTCAAGGAAATCATCGCCCAGATCGAAGGCAGGGGCGCCTACAGCCGCCTGAAATACGAAAGCGGCACACATCGCGTTCAGCGGGTGCCCGTCACGGAAGCGCAGGGGCGCATTCACACCTCCGCCGTCACCGTCGCCATTATGCCGGAAGCGGAAGAAGTGGAGGTGAACATCGACCCAAACGAACTTCGCATCGACGTTTACCGCTCCACCGGCCACGGCGGCCAGAGCGTCAACACCACGGATTCCGCCGTCCGCATTACGCACATCCCGACGGGCCTTGTCGTTACCTGTCAGGATGAAAAATCCCAGCTCAAGAACAAAGCCAAGGCCTTGAAAGTATTAAGATCCCGTCTTCTGGACGCCATGGTGCAAAAGCAGAACGCCGAGCAGGCCCAAGTGCGTAAAAACCAGGTCGGGTCGGGCGACCGCTCCGAGCGCATCCGCACCTACAACTTTCCACAGGGACGGATCACCGACCACCGGATCAACCTCACCCGCTACGACCTCGACAGCTTCATCAACGGCAACATCGGCGCCGTAATCGACGCGCTCGCCTCACATCACCAGGCCGAACTGCTCAATAAAGAGGGTAAAGGGGACACCCTTAAGAAATTAAGTTTCTAACAGCGGTCAGATTTCAGGTCGATTGCAGCGTAAAGATAAAAAAGAATTAAGGGGATTAACTTAAATACTTAAGGGTGTCCCCTATGGAGGGAAATGCATTTATGATTAAAATTGGGTTATTGTTTCTGTCGTTTGTTTTCGTTTTTGTTGTTTCCGGATGCGGCAACTATTATAAGGTTGTCGATCCGGTTTCCAAAAAAGTCTATTTCACGGACAGCATCGATCAAAAAGGGAGAGGCGTCATCCAGTTCAAAGATAAATTATCAAAAAATGTGGTGACATTGCCGGAATCGGAAGTTATGGAAATTACAAAAGATCAGTATTTGGCCGGCGCCCCCGTGAAAGCGGCGCAGCCGATTCCGTACTGCACCGAAGACGACGCGGACTGGTGCGGTCCGTGCTGGACCAATCCGGCAAACACCTGGTGCTGCAAGCACAGGGGCGGGAAAGACCCGAATTGCGGCGTGGATGCGACAACGTGCAAGTACTGCGAAGGTTGCCATCAGGGCGATGATTGCATCAACATTTGCGCCAAGCCCCCGAAAGGCGCCGGAGGATCGACAAACATCAAGATCACCAACGCAACCGACAAAGACGTCACGATCGCCTTTGTGACGGGCGCATCGGGAGGCGCATGCAAGGACGTCAAAAAAATGATTTCCTATCAATGGGTTGCACAGAACACAAATTGGTGCAAAAACCCCAAACAGGAAGGCGGCCCTAATGCAGGATACTGCACGGGGATCGTTCCCAAAAGAAGCTTTGTGGAAGTGACGCGGACCGGGGAAAATGCCCTGAAATGTCTGACCGGCTCGATTTTGCTGGGCGGCAAATTGTCATGTCCCGAGCCCACTGGATTTACACAGGGAGAGTTCACGCTGAATCCGACGGATACCGACACGGAGGCCGTGGATATCAGTCTGGTAAACGGCGTGAACTATGCCTTGACCGTCAACCTGCCGGGCAAGGCATGGAAAGTTCAGGACGGGGGCGCCGCCGTCACCTCTATCGGCCCCAATGCGGGCTTTGACGGGGACAACAATAAGAATGGAATATTTCCTCCCGGATGCACCGATTGTATTGTGGCGGTAGAGGGGCAGATTCCCTGTCCGAAAATAACGCCCAATCCCAAATGCCAGCCGAAACGCATCTGCAATATTTATCGCGGCGGCTGGACGGGTGGAACTGTGGAGTATGTGATCAGCGATTTGCCGAAACCGAAATGATTGACGGGTCGGCAGACAAGCACTCCACTCTTTTCAATCCATTCCGAGGAGGTCATTATGGCAGGCAAAACGTACAAAGGGCTGATGGTCAGAGAAACAGCCGAAAACCAGTTCACAAGGGCCATTGAAGAATTATCCACCGACGGGCTCCCGGCGGGAGATGTTCTGGTCAAGGTTCTTTTTTCATCGCTGAATTATAAGGACGTGCTCTCCGCCGGCGGCAACCGGGGCGTGACGAAAAAATATCCCCACACGCCCGGCATCGACGCGGCGGGCATTGTCGAAGAAAGCGCTTCGCCCAACTTCAAAGCCGGCGACGAAGTCATCGTCACGAGCTACGATCTGGGCATGAACACATTCGGCGGCCTGGGCCAGTACATTCGGGTTCCGGTCTCCTGGGTGGTCAGAAAACCGGCGAGCCTGTCGTTTCGCGAAAGCATGATTTTCGGAACGGCGGGATTCACGGCGGCGCTTTCGATTCTGCGGCTGGTGGAATTCGGAATGGACCCGGCCGATGAGATTCTGGTCACGGGCGCAAGCGGCGGCGTGGGCAGCATTGCGGTTTCCATTCTTTCGCACGCCGGCTACAGCGTGACGGCGCTCAACAGCCTTCAGGATGAAAGCGAATTTCTGAAAAATATCGGCGCAAAGCAGGTCATCGAGCCCGCCGACCTGGTCGATACAAGCGGACGGCCGATGCTCAAAGAGCGCTGGACCAAATGCGTCGATACGCTGGGCGGCGACGTCCTTTCGTCGGCTGTCCGGTCGATCAGGGGATACGGCGCCGTCACCTGCTGCGGCAACGTCATTTCGCCGGAGCTCAAACTGACCGTCTTTCCGTTCATTCTGCGCGGCGTGACGCTCTACGGCATCGACTCGCAGAACTGCCCCATGCCGCGGCGTCAGAAGGCCTGGGATATGATCGCCGGCCAGTGGAAGTTCCCCTGGCTTGCAACTCTGTCTTCGGAGGTCCCCCTGGACGGCGTAACCGGCGTGATGGATGAAATCAAAGCCGGAAGCCATCGGGGCAGAACCGTGGTCAATCTGTGGGAATGATTAAAATTTTGCCTGTGAAAAACACTGAACACCGGCAGGGCGGCAGGGGCATGGGCGCATGAATGGCCGGCTGCCCCACCCCCTGCCTGAAAACTTTCCATCTATTCATCTATTTTGGCCATTTTGATTTATGGCACTTGACACTGACAAGGCCCCTGAAATCTTTCAAGGACGCGGCTGCAATTATACTGCATCACTACACAGGAAGCCCTACCACCATATCCACTTGGCCTTGAAACCGGCATCGATATCCTTGGCTTGAACGGCTTTGATTCCTTTGTTCAGGACAGCGAGCGTGTCTTTGTTGCCTTTTTTTACCACCATGGCATACTCCTCTTTTTCTGAAGGCTTGCCCAGAACAGTTCTTTCGCTCGCGACAGCAAATTTTCCTAGGTAAGCATCTCGTCTGAAGCAGTAGTTGATCGCCAGGGGGGTATCGCAGATAATACCGTCAATTTTGCCGTCTTCCAAATCATTGAAAGCTTTTTGCGTCTCGCCGACTGGGTAGAATTTCTTTTCTATGAGTTCGGATTTTTTAAGCACGATAGCCCCGGTCGTCGCCTCAAAGGCAGCGATCGTCTTCCCCTTGAGAGAGGACAAGGCCAGTGCCTTCGGTACAACAAGAAGCTGTTCTGCGGAAAAATATGGCTGCGTAAAATCAAACTTTTCTTTTCGTTTGTCGGTTATGCTTACCGAAGACATGATCGCATCGCATTTCCCCTGATCCAGGTCGTCGAAGATCTTCTCCCAGCCGACTTCTATTATCTTAACCTGAAATCCGGCTTCGGAGCTGATGGCGTTAATCATGTCAATTTCAAATCCAGCAAGCTCCCCCTGAGCCCCTTTCATCTTCATGGGAGCCCAATCGCCGCTATCCACGGCAACAACAATGGTTCTCTGGGCATGTCCATCGATATTGAACAGAAAGCAAATCAATACGGCAATAAACAAACAGGTCGCGCAGATTTTTAGTCCTTTCATAGAACCCCCTAATCTGAAAATGTTGGCGATGATGCTAAACGTAAAATCGTTATTCCGATCCACTGCGATATTTTTTTGTATCCCCTTTTTGAGAGGCTTTTTCTTTGCTCATTGCGGCAAACGTGTCAAGCAGAAAAAGGGGACGGTTCTATTTATTGACAGCGATTTGGGGTTTTGATATAGGATAGCCATGCCAAGAACAGCAAGAATAGCCCCGAAAGAATTCGTTTATCATATTCTGGCTCGTGGAAATAATAAGCAGGATATTTTCAAAGACGAAAAAGATTTTAAGCAATACATCGATATTCTCCTGAAGTACAAATCAAAATACAACTATAAGCTGTACCACTATGTTTTGATGACCAACCATGTTCATTTGGTCATTGAGCCCACGGAAACCGGCGGCGAACTTTCCCAGATCATGAAGGGGATCAATCTGTCCTATGCTCAATATTTCAAGAAGAAGTTCAAATACACAGGCCACTTCTGGCAGGACCGATTTAAAAGCATCATCATTTCCAAGGACGAATATCTGCTGGCCTGCGGAAGTTATGTGGAATTAAATCCTGTCCGGGCTGGAATGGTGAAAGACCCGAAAGACTACCCCTGGAGCAGTTACAAGGCCAATGCCTACGGGGAGAAAAACGATCTGCTCGATCAGCATATTTTCTATGACAAGCTTTCGACTGAAGAAACCGTAAGAAAGGAATACCGCACATTTGTAGAGCAGATGCTGAAGAAGAACGAATCGATGCGGGGTGAGATGAATAGAAGGGCAATATATGGAGGGAGCGATTTTGCACAACGGGTCAACAAGCGATACAAGGTTGATGCCGTGATCAAGAAACGGGGACGGCCGAAGAAAGAATCAGCCGACAAACCAATTAAATAGAACCGTCCCCTTTTTGAGAGGCTTTTTCTTTGCTCATTTCGGCAAATGTGTCAAAAACCGTCTCCGGAGGCTGGTACAGGCTGCCCTCCGGTTTCTTATCCAGATTCAGCGCCCCGGCGGAACAGACCGTAACGCAAAGCCCGCAGCCGATGCAGCGTCCGGCGTCAAAAACGATTTTTTCATCTTTCATTCCCAGAGCATCTACAGTGCATCTTTCGACGCACAACCCGCACTGCGTGCAGAGCGCTTCGTCAAAACGACCCACGTAGTTGCTTTTCACGGCCAGGGCGGGCGCCGGAAAAAGCTTGAGCGAAATCAGCATGCCGCAACAGCAGGAACAGCAGCAGCACATTGCTTCCACCTCCCGGGAATTCAGGACATGGACCACCAATCCTTCCGCCTCGCTCTGCCTTAGGATCGCCAGCGCCTCGTCGGTGTCGATGTAGCGCGCCATGCCATTTTCCACGTAGTAGTCTGCAAAGGCGTCAAACTGAAGGCAGGTTTCCGCGGGATGAACGCAGGTTTTCCCGTACAGGCGGACGGCCTTTCGGCAGAAGCATTCGGCCACGGCAATCCGCGATTTGCTCCTGAGGATGGACGCCGCGTCGTCGTAAGGGAAAACCGGCCGGTCGGCGACGATTTCGGTGTTGATCGGAATGGAACGCAGATGGGGCGTTTTCAGACCGTGAAACGTGGCCCCCAATCCGGTAAGGTAATACTTTGAAATGTCTTTCAGCAGCGGCAAATTCAAATGATTCAGCTGGTATTCGTAAATGCCGACGATGAACGGAACCGGACGATAGCGGATCCCCTCGCCGGCTTTGATCCGGAAAATCAGCCCCCGACGGGCCATGTCTTCAAGCCTTGCCGCCGTGTCCGCAACCTCGGCACCCAGACGCAGAGCCAGTTCCTGTGCCGTATCCGGTTCGGGGCTCATTTGCAGAAACAGCGCCGCATCCTCTTCGGAAAAAAGCTTTTGAAGAATTTTAAGTTCGACGCCGTTTTGTGTCGCGGGATAGCCGCTCGCCATCGTCTCGAGCCTGTCGCGCAGCCTTTCATAGACACGGTTCATTTTCTGACTAACCTCTCAGGTTGTTAGGGTATTCGCCTGCGTGACGAATAAGAATAGTTTTGCAATACTCTCCTGCGGCCACCGCCATGATAATCCTTGCCATTGCCTTCAAAATTTCTCCTTTTTTGCCCTGTATTGATGGATCAAAAAAGTTTCTGGGCGGCCATCGTTTTTATAGTGTAACCCGACCTTCATTGCAATCATAAAATAGGTTATCTTCGGTTCATTGAAGCATTCGTGATCAAGAAAAGGGGACGGCCAAAGAAAGAATCAGTCGATGAGTAAATTAAATAGAACCGTCCCCTTTTTTCCAAATAGAACCGTCCCCTTTTTTCCACTTTTTTCCACATCTTCAACACCAAAAATATCTTGCTTTTGGATATGCTTAGGATTTATGATTCTACGCACAGAAAATATGTGGAAGTGGATTCTAAACTCATTTACGCGGAGGGCTTTGATGAAAAAAATATTTTTTGTCATCTGCATTTTTTTACTGTCCGTCATCTTTTCCTTTTCGGCTTTTTCCCAGAGCAGCAATCCCCTTCTGGATGAAGGAATCAAGCAGTATCAGGCGGAGGATTTGGAAGAAGCCATTGAGACCTTAAAAAAGGCCAGAGCCGCGGACCCGACATCGTCCATGGCGGCTTTCGTTCTGGGCATGGCTTATAAGCGGACAAATGATTTGCCGGACGCTGAAAAAACTCTGCGGGACGCAGTTTCCCTCACGCCCAAAATCAAAGAAGCCTACGTCGAACTGATCGATGTTTTATACCAGCAAAACAAACTTGACGAAGCCAAGCAGTACCTGTTAACGGCCGAAAGCGAAAAGATCCTTCCCGCCAAAATCGCCTTTCTCAAAGGATTGATCCTTCTGAAAGAAAACCAGACCGTGGACGCCGTAACCTCCTTTGAAAGGTCAAAGCATCTCGACAAATCCTTTGCGCAGGCGGCCGATTTTCAAATCGGCATGGCCTACATGAAGGAAGGCAAACTCAGCAAGGCCAGGGAAAGCCTCAATTTATCCATCACGCAGAATCCCGTGTCGGATCTGGCCGGCTACGCCCGGCAGTATCAGGACGTCGTGGACAGCGCCATCAAAACCCACCGTCCGCTGCACGTGACGCTAAGCGCCTTCGGCGGCTACGACACGAATATCATTTCCAAGCCGAAGGATGACGCCTACGGAGCGGGCCTGGACAACGAGAAGGGATTAACCCTGAATTCCTCCGCACGCCTGGACTTCACACCCAGAATCGAAGGCCCGTGGCTTTTCAACGGATCCTACACGGCCGCTTCATTTGTCAATTCCACTCACACCCACTCCCACGATTCGCTGGCCAATTCCATTTCTCTGGCGCCCGGATACAACTTCGGCCGGGTGGCGGTCAACCTGAACCTGGGCTACACCAATTTCCTCCTGCGCACGGATGAGGCCCTGTTTGTGCCGGATGATTCCAACGCAGGCTACAAGAAATACCTGGACTTCTATTCGGTCGGCCCGTCCGTCCGGTTTCTGGTCAATGAAAGCAACATCATCGAACTTTACGCAGGCTACGACAAGAAAGACTACGACCACCAGAAAGAAATCGGCAAAGATTATCTGAACAAGAGAGACACGGAGGGCCCGAGGGCATATCTGAGCTGGATCTGGTTGTTTACACCGAACGGTTTTTTCAACCTGCGGGCCGAACTTAACGAGGATAATGCCGACGGCATCTACTGGAGCAACCGGGGTACAAAATTCACAGGAAACCTCAGCATTCCCATCCTTCTCCAAGCCATATCGGAGAAAGTCGGCTTGCTCAGCCTCCAGTTGACCGGCGGAATTTACATTCAGGACTATCTTTACGATCAGCTCTATCAGGAATTCAACGGCACAGCCTGGTCGAACCAGACAAATAAAAGAAGGGACGTCACATACAGCGGTTCCGTCGGTTTGAACTGGGCTTTCTGGAAGTATGGCAGCTTTATCTGCCAGGCAAGCTTCACGGGCGTCGATTCCAACATACCATTTAACGCATACCAGCGCGAAATTTACATGGCAGGCTTTGAATTCCGTTACTAACAGGATTTTACAAGGATACCTTTCAAGGAGCTTTTTATGAGAGCAAAACTGACCTCCCTTTTGATGATGTTATGCCTTCTGATGGTTTTTGCGGCAGTCGCCGGGGCCGCACCCGCAGGCAAAGTAACCAACCTGGAAGGAAGGGCCGATCTCACCGTGCCCGGTCAACCGGCCAAGGCATTGTTCATCGGGGACACCGTCAACGTGGGCGACATCCTGCGCACCAAAAGCGCCTCCAAACTGGAGGTGACCTGGATTGACGGCAGCATAGCCCGGCTTTCCGAAAACAGCCGCCTGAAGGTGACGGAATTTTCGCTGGGGGCCAAAAAGAGAAGCACCATTCTCAGCCTGTTTAGAGGAAAGGTGCAGAACATTGTCACCGGCACCACCAAACTTTTCGGCGCAAAGGACGGCTCCAAATATGAAGTCCACACGCCCACTTCCGTCTGCGGCGTCCGCGGCACCACCTTCTTCATTTATTTTGAAAACGGCGTGTCCGGGTCCTTGTTCACCGCAGGAAACGGTTACATGTACAGCAAGGGACAGCCGTCCATTGTGAAACAAGTTGCACCAGGCGTATTGATGATTGTCACCGGCGCCAATAAGCCGCCCGAAGCCAAACCGGCAAAACCGGGCGACGCAACCAAGCTTTACAACGCCACGAATCCCTCGGAAAAGAAAGACGACAAAAAAGGCGAAGATAAGAAAGAAGGCGGAACCGGCGGCGGGACGTCTGGGTCAGGCGGCGGAACGACAGCCGCGTCTGGCGGCACCACTGATACAACGATGCTCGGCGGCGATCCGACGGCCACACTGGGAACCGCGCCTCCCGGCACACTGGCCTCCCAAATTGAAACGGGAACTACCGCGGACACTCCCGGCACATCCTCACCTCTTACAAATCCCACACAGGGACCCCAGGTCGTTGTGCCGGTCACGCCTAATGAAACGACATTTCCTTCGGTCATCATGGAGACAGGCACGGTTTCACCCACAAAAAGTGAAACGGCAACTTTTATGTTATCTTCAACTTCCACAGCAACGCCGGTTACCTTCGAATACAAATTCAACAACGTCGATTGGCAGGCAATCACAGGCAACACCTTGACGTTAACTGCTCCAAACCTACCGGAAGGCAATAACAGCATAATTTTCCGTGCTAAAGACAGCATGGGTAATCTGACGCCAGAAGACAGCTATGCCCAAAAACAATGGACCGTTTACTATACCAACCCGGACGTTTCCTGGGTAAAAACGCCCCCCCCAGAAGCAACCTCTCTAAACTCATCATTTTCCGTCGAAGCCAATCGGCCCGCCGGGCACGTGAACTATTCATACACGCTGGATGGAGAGAATTGGATCAATGCGGAGCCGCTGTTCGCCGTCACAAATGGTCTGAAGAAGGACGAGAACAACATTTCCTTAAAAGCAACGGATATTGCGGGTAACTCGTCCACAATCGACTATTCATGGTATCTTACTGGTCTTGATCTTCTGCAACAGTTTACGCTGGGAGGATTGTCAGGAACACTCGCAACCACCCCTATCACCCTTACTGAAGGAGAAGGCACGGGTACGATAGAACTGACGGCATCGGGCACGGCCGGCGTATCTTCAACGCCTATCAGTGGTAGTTTGACGGACGGAACTGTCTTCAACGGGTATCTTGCCGGCATCCCCGGCTCCTGGCGCGGGCTTTTCACCACCCTTTATAAAAAGGATTCGACCATCGGCATAATGAGCAGCAACGACTTGACCGACGCAGTCTATAACGGCGGCACGCTCAATGCGATGGGAACACTTTTGCGGACGGAAGCCGGAACAACCAACGATACGGCAACGCAGCTTTTCTCTAACCTTCCGCTGCTTGTCCTGCAAAACCTCGCCATCGGCCAGGTTTTTGATGATCCGGTGATCAGAGGACCCTACCGGGGAGAAGCCATCAGGACGGACGGCATAGTGGGCTACGCCACGCAGTCCGGA
>Ga0209719_1000205_pt1 | contig 90521 bp, 59 predicted proteins | sample AD_JPNAS2_MetaG_FD_184421 | JGI IMG/M metagenome (GOLD analysis project Ga0209719, IMG submission 184421) | Active sludge microbial communities of municipal wastewater-treating anaerobic digesters from Japan - AD_JPNAS2_MetaG (SPAdes) (version 2) | ecosystem: Engineered > Bioreactor > Anaerobic...
TCGGGAACCAGTGTGACGTTCACGGCCACCCCCACAAACGGAGGAACGAATCCTTCCTACCAGTGGAAGCTGAACGGCACCAACGTCGGCACGAATGCTGCCACTTATACAAATGCAGCTCTTGCCAACGGCGATAAGGTAACCTGCGTGCTGACCTCATCCGAGACCTGCACAACGGGCAATCCTGCAACGTCAAACGAGATCACCATGACAGTGAATTCTCTTCCCACAGCTTCTATATTTGGAGCAACAACGGTATGCCAGGGAGCATCTTCCCCTGAAATCACTTTTTCCGGTTCAGGCGGTACCACACCCTATACCTTTACCTATCGTGTTAACAGCGGGGCCTTTCTGACACTGACTACCGCGGTAGACCAAAGTACGGTCACCCTTCCTGTTCCCACTGCGACACCCGGCAGTTACATTTACGAACTGGTGAGTGTCAGCGACCAGTATTCCTGTTCCAATCCAGTCAGTAGTTCAGTTACTGTAACGATCAATCCTAAGCCTTTCATGAATCCTGTCACCAACCAGGTTAAATGTGACGGAGAATATAGTAATGCTATTTCATTTTTAGGAACCAATGTAACTACTTACCACTGGACAAACAACAATCCTTCCATTGGTATCCCTGCCAGCGGAACAGGTGATATTTCTTCTTCTCTTCTTGATAATACCGGAGATACTCCTGTGGTGGCCACATTCACAGTGACACCCCGTTATTCTGCCGGAGGTGTTGACTGTGACGGATCCCCAATAACCTTTAAAATTACAGTGAATCCCTCCGTTACTCCTCCAACAGCCATCACCGTATCTGCGGGGGCAGAGCCGGTATGCCAGTTAACCGATAATACTACGACAACTACGTATGTTACCAATGCATCAAACCATACAGTTCTTACCTGGTCGGTATCGCCGCCCGGAGCAGGAACGATCAACCCATCGGGAGTAATGACCTGGGCTGAAGGTTTTTCCGGGATGGCCACCATTTCGGTGGTTGCCAGCGGATGCAACGCTCCAGTCACTCCTGTAACAAGAACGGTAAATGTTGTCCCGACGGTGAGTACACCTTCGGAAATTACTGTGTCTGCCGGAACAGAACCTACCTGTCAGATAACCAACGGGACCACCACCACGACATATGCCACCATGGCCAACAACAATACGGGATTTAACTGGTCGGTGACCCCTGCAGAAGCTGGTACAATTAACTCCTCCGGAGTGATGACCTGGACAAATGGCTTTTCGGGAAATGTCATCATCACGGTTACTGCCAACGGATGCAACGGTCCCTCTGCCCCGGTCACCCGGAGTGTTGCTGTGCACACTTTGCCGACGGTGGCCATTTCCTATCCGGAATCCGCATATTGTACCTCTGATATCACACCGGTTCCGGTGAATATCACCGGTACAGGAGCCTATACGGGAGGAAATTTCTCTGCCACTCCCGCTGGTCTTACAATTAATCAGGTCGGAGCAATTTCACCCTCTGGAAGTGCTGCAGGGACCTATACGGTAACTTATAAACTCCCCACGGCAGGCTGCGGAGAAATCCTGGCCACCACCACTGTGACCATCACTGCCCTTCCGACAGTCTCCTTCAATTATGCAGGTAATCCGTTCTGTAATTCAGTGACTACAGAGCAGAGTGTTACCCTAACAGGTACAGGTGCCTATTCCGGTGGCACTTTCTCTGCACCCGTAGGATTGACACTCAATTCTTCGACAGGAGGGATCACTCCTTCCACCAGCACTCCCGGCACCTATACGGTAACTTATAGCAAACCCGCTGCCGGTGGTTGCGGTGTGGTGACAGCCACCCGGTCGGTAACGGTCACCGCGATGCCGGTGGCCACATTCAGCTATCCAAGTAATACCTATTGCACCAATGCACCCAATCCTTCCCCGGAATTTAGTGGCGGTGTGGCAGGAACCTTTACCGCCTCACCTCCCGGCCTGGAATTCGTCAGCCCCTCCACCGGTCAGATCGATTTGGTCAACAGCAAAACTGGCAATTATACGGTGACAAATACCGTTGTTGCCTCAGGCGGTTGCCCGCAGGTGTCGGCCACCTTCAATGTTTCAATCGTAGTACAGCCTACCGCTGCAATTAGTTATAATGGCACACCATTCTGTACATCCCTTGCCACTTCACAGCCCGTTATACTGAACGGAACAGGAGTCTTCACAGGGGGTACATTTACTTCTTCCCCGGCAGGTCTTTCTATTGATTCTTCCACTGGAGCTATCACTCCTTCAGCAAGCGCCGCCGGGACTTATACCGTTACTTATAATCTTGCAGTAGCAGGCGGTTGCAATCCGGTCACAACTACCACGCAGGTGACCATTACCCTTGCACCTGTGGCTACTTTCAGTTATCCCGGGAGTCCATTCTGCTCCAATGCGGGGTTGGTGTCTCCTGCATTTTCCGGAGGCGGAGTTCCCGGAACGTTTTCTGCCCCACCTGGATTGGTATTGAATAGTGCCACTGGAGAGATCGATGTTTCATCCAGTATCCCAGGGACTTACACTATCATCAATACCATTGCGGCAGCCAACGGTTGCGACGCGGTAACGGCGAATACTTCGGTAACCATCCATGATAGACCTTCTGTGACGGTTGACTATTGTAGTGCTGAATCGCCCAAAATCAGAATTCAAGCATCGGGGGGAACCAGTTATTCCTGGGTGACTCCTCCTTACCAAGGCGTCACCGCCGACCATATTGACGTGGATATTGTTGGAATATACGGGGTTACCGTTACCAATGGATCCTGTGTTCAGACTGTCTATTCAAAGGTAAATGATGAATTGGTTATAAACGGAGATTTTGAACTGGGTCCGGAAGGGAGGAATACCTTTACTTCTGGTTATATATTTGATCCTACCGATCCCGATGGATATCTTGGTGAAGGTAAGTTTGGTATCGGCAAAAATGCTCAACCATATTACATGGAATATCCTACACCACCATATGGTGGTTTCAAGGGTGCTCATGACCATACTTCAGGAAATGGTTATTTCATGATTGTTGATGGTACAGGAAAACAGACAATAGTTTGGGAACAGACCATTTCTGTAGAACCCAATACAGATTACTATTTTGCTGCATGGGCGTTGAATATTTATAATTATTATCAGGATCCTCATTTACAGTTCGCTGTCAATGATACGTTAATTGGCACTGATGTAATAGTAAATGAATGGACCAATTCTGACAATAATCCTTGGTTAGACAAATTCCGCTTCTATGGGATGTGGAATTCACATTCAGCTACAACAGCTAAAGTCCAAATTTGGGATCTCACAACCGGTCTGTACGGAAACGATTTTGGACTGGACGATATCTCTTTTGGCTCCCTTGAGCCTCCGCCATCCACATTAATATCAGCTACAGGATCTGATAACCAGTCGATTTGTGTGGATACCCGTCTCACGGATATTATTTACTCTACATACAAGGCATCAACAGCTACGGTAACAGGTTTGCCTTCTGGAGTGACGGCTTCAGGAATAGTATCCAATAAGTTAACAATCAGCGGAATTCCGACAGAGTTCGGAATATTTGAATATGATATCACATTTTCCGGTTGCGGTCCTGATTTTACCAAAAAAGGAAAAATCACCGTCAGACCCAAGGTTACGGCAGGTGTCATTAGCGGTATGAGCCCATTGTGTATTGCTTCAACGGCTACGTATTCCAGCTCCGGGACAACAGGAGGAACATGGAGCAGTACGAATCCTTCCATTGCCACCGTGAATCCGGGTACCGGATTGGTTACTCCGGTCAGCCAGGGTACCACTGACATTACCTATACGGTGACCAGCGGTTGTGGTGCACCTGTTTCCTCTTTCAAAACACTGACGGTTATGCCTAATGCCAGCATCACATCAGTTACGGGGCCCAATACTCCACTTTGCATCGGCGGCACCACGACCTATACAGCAAATGGGGTGGTGCTGAGCGGAGGGACCGGTACCTGGAGCAGCAGCAATACTTCGGTAGCCACCGTGGATAACAACGGAGAAATCACCGGCGTGGGTGCAGGAACCGCCGATATTACCTTCACCATTACAGGGGGATGCGGCGGACCGGTTACAGCTTCAAAAAGTATATCGGTTGTGTCGGCAGGCGCTATTACTGGCAACACTCCTTTGTGTATCGGAGACATCACCACTTATACCAGTAACGGAACTTCCGGCGGTACCTGGAGCAGCAGCAATCCAGCCGTGGCAGTTGTAAATGCATCCACAGGTGAAATAACAGCAATCTCAGCAGGTACAGTTGATATTTCCTATTCGTTGAGCAGCTCCTGCGGGCCTGTGGTTTCCACTCTACCCCTGACGGTAAATCCCGATGGTAATCCAGGAACCATCACCGGTACCACTCAGGTATGTATAGGCGTAGGCACTCTCTTCACGACCAGTGGATCACCCGGAGGAACCTGGTCCAGCACCGACCCAAATGTTGCCACAGTAAATCCTGTCACCGGAATGGTGACCGGTGTGGATGCCGGATCATGCAACATTAAGTACACCCTTCCTAGTGGATCATTCTGCGGCGCAAATCTGACTGCCATGATGCCCATTTCCGTGCAACCTAATGCAAGTATTTCATCAGTTACTGGAACAAAAGATCAAATTTGTATCGGAGAATCCACCACCTTTTTGGCCAATGACGTGGTATTGGGAGGTGGAACGGGAGCCTGGGAAAGCAGTCATCCCGATATAGCTTCAGTAGATGCTAACGGGTTGGTGACCGGATTAAGTGAAGGAACCAGCACCATTACCTATACCATCACAGGGGGTTGCAGTGGGCCCAAAGTCAAAGAAAAGGCAATAAACGTGGTCATTTGCAGGCTGCATTACCGAACAGCTTCAGATGGTCTTTGGGCCAGCGCAGGTAACTTTGGTATCTGGGAAAGCAGTCCAAGTCTCAGCGGACCCTGGACAACAGCTACAGTTCCACCTACCGCTTTCAATTCGCTTTCCATTACCGTTCGAAAACCCCACACGGTAGAAGTGGCCACCAGTGTTCCGGTTGCACATACACTCATTATGCCCGGCGGGGAAGTAACTATTAATGCCGGAGTTACCGTAGAAAACGTAGGTTCCGGAGGTGCGTCAGAATTTGTAATAGAATCTGAATCAACTGATACCGGGGACGGGTACGGATCTTTAATTGTGAATGGTACCTTTACCGGTCAGCTCACATATAATCTCTGGGTTACCAATGAAGGATGCTATCCCGACCGTGCCTATATTCTTTCATCCCCGGTTTCAGGCCAGACTGCAGGTCCACTTCGTTCAGGAGGATTTAACCTGTCAGGAATAAAACCTTATAATGAAGGAATTAATGACTGGGGAGTGGATATATTGAATTCGGATCCTCTTGAATCAGGCAGAGGGTATGCCATTTACAAAGACGGCAGCCCGGGCGTGGTTCCTTTCAAAGGGTATCCGAATGCAGCAAACATTTCAGTGGAAGTAGCCAGTACATATGAACGATATGGATGGAACTCGGTTGGGAATCCGTATACTTCGGCCTTAAGAATAAAAGATATCTCGGGATTTATTTATCATAACATGGAAACAAACCCTGTTCTTCATCCGGGTTATGGCGCAATATACATGTGGAACGAAAGTATTTGTGAATTTGATGTTATCAATTACACAGAATATAATCCTGATTGGTATATTCCTGAATGGTCAGAATATTATTGGGGTACGGTAAATTATACTACAGATGAATATGTCCAGGTAGGACAAGGATTTTTGGTGAACATAAAATGGCCGGCACCTCCAAGTCCTATCCAGGTTTTATTCAACAGCGGAATGCAGATTCACAGTCCAGGTATTTCACTAAAAAAAGCAACTAAAAGCTGGCCTGGAATTACACTTGTGGCTAAGAACGGTTCAACTATCGGAAAAACGATCATCACATTTTATAATGACGGAACCACAGGACTGGATCCCGGGTACGATGCAGCAAATCTCCCTGCTCATCCATTCCAGCTTTATACAAAACTTGTCACCGGGACCGAGAACCTGGATCTTGCCATCCAGACCCTTCCGGATAGCCAGTATGAACAACTGGTCGTACCTGTCGGGGTCGATTGTCCCTCAGGAGGAGAAATCTCCTTTAAGGCTGGTGGTGTCATCCTGCCCGATGGTCTCTTCCCGATTCTGGAAGACAGGGTACTGAAAACCAGTACCGCCCTGAAAACCATCAGCGACAGCTACACGGTGACGGTTCCGCCGAATACCTACGGACCAGGCCGATTCTATCTCCGGTTCAGTAATGTGACCCCCGCAGTGGTCACCACCAAACCGGCAATAGAATATTCTGCTTGGTTCGCCGATGGGAAAATCATTGTCTTTGGCGATATGCCGCAGAATGCCAGGTCAGCGCTGTATGACATGAGCGGACGGAAACTGGGTGAATACCGCCTGGAAAAAGACAACCGCAACGAAATTCCTGCGGGAGAACTGGTCACCGGAGTTTATCTTCTGCTGATCCAGAGTGAGGGCATCCAGCAGGTGGTCAAGGTGCCGGTGGTGCAGAGAAGATAAAATTGAAAATGTTTCTGAACGATCTTAATTCAACCTGATCGTTTTAAAACCGGTGAGCACATCGACCCGATAATTTCTCTCGGTTATACAAATGGCATTAGGGTATGTTCTGCTCTTGCCTGAAATACGGGCAGGAAAATCTTCATCCCGTTCCGGAAAAATTAGTCGCTGACCTTTTGCTCTTCCGTACTGGATAGTGGGACTACCAATGATAACTCCGGTTTAAGGTGAACGGGGTCAAAACAGGCTTTTGTCTTTTCTCTATTGAGTGCTCTTGACCCCCGGAATGACACCCCTCCTCTGTCGGGGAGAGAAAGGTTCGGAATCCATGGTAATCTTTCGGGCGAGGAGGTGAAAGATTCGGTCACAATCAGATTCCCCGTTGTCGTGCGGCCCGAATTTTCAGTTTTTTCCGGAGTTTTGACTTCACCAGTTGACGGTCGGCAGGTGACCATACCGACCGGACCAGCAATACCATGAAAACCGCCGGGGTATAGAGGAATTCAAACCAGAAGTGATCGATCCCGGGATGGTCAAGGAGGAACAACTCCTTCCGCCACCACAACTCCCGGCACTTTCTCCCCGTAATTTCCCGGGCCGGTCCGAACTGTACGCCCGATTCCGACGGAAGCTGTTTGTTGATCAGAGAGACCCCGGCCGGGGAGTTGGCTTCTTCCCTGGCACCTAAACCTGCCTTAAAAGGGTTTTGTGAAGCTTCCGTGGCCGGAATATCGGGGGCAACGCCCATGATCTTTTGTACCGCCCGGGCATACCGGAGGTATTTGTTCCTTAACTTTCCATGCGGAAGATCGCCGGGTTCTGGGGGTCGGAGCCTGGACAGGAGGTAAAAGTCCAGCGCCCCTTTGAGCGTTCCGGAGGAAGAAAGGTATCCGCTGCCAGTCCGGTGCTCGTGGAGAAAAACCAGGGTCATGGCATGGCGCGGACATGCGACGAATAATGGAACTCCATCTTCGCCTTGCGCCTGACAGGAGTTATGCCTCCCCGTAATCTTTCCGGGAATAGACCCGGGATGATCGTCCGGTGAGTGGCTGTAAACCATCCCTGCGGAACCTGCCGGAACTGCTTCCCTGATGATCTCTTCCGCAGCCATATATTTCCGGAAATCTTCATGGACAGGGTACCGGTGGATTTCCAGGGTGGTCACCTCCCGGGGGTGGTACATGGGCGGAAGATGATGGTGATCGGTATACACCACTTTCTTTTCTTCATCGACAGGATGCCGCAGATATCCCTCTTGCAGCAGGAGATCCACGGCACCCGGAATTTCCGCTTCCGGAAGGAGAAGGTCGATATCTTCCATCATCCGGTCGCCGCTGTCCCTGAAGAGGCCCATCATCAGCAACGCCGCCCCTTTGAAAAAGAGGGGATGCATTCCCGCGGAAGCGAGCCATTCGTGAATTCGTTGGCACTGCTCCGTGATACGCCGGCTACGAACGGCATTCAGGGCATAAATGGCAGCCATATGCTCCGCCAGCTCCTCCGGAATCAGGGGCACTATTCCATTCCGCTCATATGCCGACCAGAGCGCCGGCAGCACATAATGGCTGCTTCCAGTCCACACGAACGCCTCCCAGGGAACCCTTCCCCTGGAAACGGCCGCTACAACCTCCTCCCTTACAGATGGGTTGCCATCCATCGCCAGGCTTTTGCCGATGAAAAGGAACAGCGCTGCGTTGGTCATCATAGGACAACGAATATAGCGATATTTGTTGTCAGAGGCACCAACGGAAATCAAATAGAATCTTTCCTTCCCGGGAGGAGTACCCGCCGGAAGACGGGAGTAGAATTTCCAAAACCACCGTCCAAATAAATTTGCTTTCTTCCAGGATTTATCGTATATTGATTCTGTCCTTTGCCTTGTTCCGGAAGGAAATAAAACCCTTGTCCGCCAGACGGATACATTGACCTGAATAGCGGGAATTCTTCCCACTTAAACGGAAACCACAACCACCATCGTAATTTTACCCTGACAGAGTGATTCTTTATCCTTGTCAGGGGTGCGTAATAATGATTTTTGGCCATCCGGACAGTTGTGTCCGGATAAACGCGCAAAACGATGAGGAGTTGTACTTTACCACGCGGAAGTATCCTTTGCGATTCCCGTTCCAGCCGTCACAGCCGCAGTAGTTTTCCGGGCACAGGGTTCCCGTTGTACCTGGCACTGCTGGCAGGAGTTTTTATGTCTGTACAATCGGCAGGAAGTACCTCTACAGGGCATTCCGGAGGAAGTCAATTGGTCCTGCAAACCGCAGGAGGTCTCTGTATCAGGCATTCCGGAGAAAGTCCATTAGGCCTGCTAAACCCAGGAAATCTCATTAACCCCGCAGCACTGACAATCGTCACCCACCCCGCCGACGTGACCGACTGCGAGGATCATGTCGTCACTTTCAGGGTGGTCGTCAACGGAGGCACCGCTCCCGTCACCTTCACCTGGCAGCGGAAGCAGCCCGGGGAACCGGATTTCACCGATATCCCTTCCGGATCCCCCAACATCACCTACCCATCACCCGGCACCCTCCGTGTCGACAACGTGGGAGGTTTTGAAAATCCCGGGGGAAGTCGCTACCGGGTGAAGGTCACCGACGCCCTGGGAAGTCTCACATCCAACGACGCCCTGCTGACCGTCAATGAGATCACCGATATCATCCCCTCGGTGGTTTTCCCTTCCAAAACCCAAGTGATCCTCTGCGAAGGAGCCAGTTTTTCCTATTCTGTAACTACTTCCGGAACTCCGCCGGTAGCTTATCAGTGGAAGAAATACCTTTCCCCGGGCATATGGGTCAACGTCACCGACAATTCGATCATCTCGGGATCACAAACCGCTGTTCTTGCTTTTAACGGCGGCACACCGGCAGAATCGGGCGCATACAAGGTGAACATCACCTTTCACGCCTCGGGGGCCGACTGCCATGTGTCGAGCGACAGCCGGAGCCGCAGGGTCACCTTCCAGGGTAATCCGGTTGCACCGGTAATTCTGCAGCCCCCGGCCGCCTGCCTTGGATTGCTTCCCGACCTGATGACCGCGGAAGCGGCTTCCGGAGGATCGGGATCTTTCCGCTACCAATGGCAGGAGAGTTGGGATGGCAAAGTATGGAACGACATTCCCGGGGCTGACACCCTGAGCTATCAGCCTCCCGTGTCTGTTGCCGACGCATGGTACCGGCTGACCGCCATAGATACCGGCCTCGTCTCCTGCGGAAATGTGACCTCCGCCGCCGTTTTGCTTTCGACAACCGACTGTTTCAACTTCCACTACCGTTCGCTACAGGACGGCGCCTGGCATGACCGTACCATCTGGGAAACCAGCGCCGACGGCATCACCTGGTGCGGCAGCGCCCGCACTTACCCCACCGACCAGGTGCTTTCAACACACATTCGTCCCGGCCACCTGGTGGAGGTCACGCAGGATGTTTCCGTAGCCCGGGTCACCGTGGAAGCCGGCGGAGCCGTCACCATAGCAGAGGGCGTCACCCTCACAAACACCGATCCGGAAGGAGCTTCCGGCTTTTTGGTGAATGCCTCGGAAACGGCACACGGATCCCTCCTTTGCCAGGGAAACTTCTCAGGGGAGATTCAGGTTCGGAAATATTTCGACCCGTCACGCTGGACCATCATGGCATCCCCACTGGAAGTGACGACCGGTTTTGAAAAGAATGCTCCTGCCGTCAACTTTTACGCCCCCGCCAACGATTATGACCTGGGATGGTACCGTGAAGAGGGGAATGAGGGATGGATCTACTTCCCCACCCTCCCTTCCGTCCTGGAGCCTGGGCGGGGCTATGTGATCCGCACAGCAGCCACAGGCACCCCGGAAGAGGGGATGATCACCTTTTCCGGAACATTAAACGGTGCCTTGAATAATACGGTCAGTCCGGCAGTGTATTGCACCGCCCCCCGCCATGGCTGGAATGCGGTGGGAAATCCGTTCACCCCGGCCATCGGGATTACCGCCTTCGCTTCTACCGCGGAAAACTTCCTGGCCAGAAATGCAGACATCCTGGAAGATACCTACGGAGCCGTTTACCTCTGGAACCAAACCGGTGAATACGACGGAAGCCAGCAGTATTACCGGGCCATTGGCAATTCTGGGTACCATTACGAGGGATTCAGCTATTACGGAGGCGAGGATCCCAATTATCTGCAAAGCGGACAAGGCTTTTTAATCAATGTGAAGGGGAACGGGGTTGCCATTTTTTCCAGGGCCATGCAGACCCATGCCCCGGAGGTTAGATTAAAGTCAGGGAATGTGCAAACCGTTAGTCAGTTTAAAAACGACTGCAAATACTTACAAACAATTAACACAAGAACACAGTGCGCACCCGGCTGGTACGGCCTTACCCTGGAGGCAGAAGCAGGCGCCAGAGTTAGGCGAACGGTGGTTGCCTTCCATGAATCCATGACCACGGGAGTCGACAAGACTTTTGACGCAGGATTGCTTTCATCCGACAATTTTCGTCTTTATACCCCGCTGGTGGGCGGGGATCAGGGGACCGACCTGGAAATACAGTGCCTTCCCAATGGTCTTTACGGCACCATTGAGATCCCGGTGGGCCTTGACCTTCCGGAGGGAGGTGTCGTAATCTTCCGAACCGTAGGCGTCACCCTTCCCAAAGGGTGGATGCCCTTGTTTGACGACCGGGTAACGAACATAAGTACGCCCCTGTGCCCGGAAACCGGAGAATACCGGGCAACGCTTCCACCCAGCACTTGCGGAAAAGGCCGCTTTTACCTCCGGTTTGGCAGTAGCCTGATCGAAACAGGGAATCCCGAAGCTGTTCTGAAAAACCATAGCCGGTTCAGCGTTTACGGCGATGGGAATAATGTGATCATCACCGGCATGCCCGGACAAAAGAGCATGGCTGCCCTTTACCGGATGGATGGAATTAAGTTGGAAGTATTTCACCTTGAACATGCAGTGCGCAATGTGATCCCTCTCAACGGCGTGGCTGCCGGAATATACCTGCTGGAGATCACAGACAACCGGGGCAGGAAAACCTTCCCTGTGGTGGTCCATTAACGCCTGCCGATCAGTGATGAACACCGCAGCAGTGCTTTTACTTTTTGCCGCTTCCGCAGGGACAGGGATCGTTGCGCCCGCCCTTCAGGCGTCGAGCCAGAATTCAATTCCTGGCAGACAGAGAAAATAGAATGCACATATGTAAATTATGTTTAACATTATGGCTTTAAGCAAGGTTGTTCATAAAATATGGCAATTCCTTCGCAGATTGAAGGTATATTTTTTATCTTGCACCTGATTTATTATTACAGTAAGGCACCCAGTTGCCAATATAAGTATTAAATTTGCACCGGTAGCCCCATAAAAAATGCGTGGGCATATAAATGACCATGACTCAGAAATTTAAAGAGGATCAACATAGTAAGAACGGGCAAAAAAACATAACCAGGAAAGAAGCCCTTTTAAAAGCCGGAAAGTATGCTGCCTTTACGGCTGCTGCAATGATGCTTATCCTTGATCCGGTAAATGCAGATCCACCTGATAAATCAAAACCAAAACCTCCACGCCCTGGCATGAAACAAAAAAAGGCAAAACGAACAGATCCGCCGCCAAGTTATTGAAATCTGAATTGATTTGTTCCCTGAAATAAGAAGCCGGAATTTGCCCGATGACAGATTCCGGTTTTTTATCCTCGGATGTGTACCAGAACAAATGGCGGTATTCTTTGATTAATTCCTGTACTTCGGGAGAGGTCATGATAATATAATACATTGGTTACTCGTTGTTTCGAATATTAAAATCTTCAAGATTAAATCAAATGAACAGTCAGGTTATAGATGGTTAACAATAGGTTTCCTACCTTTGCAACCTATCCTGACTGGTATGGATATCAGCAAGAAATACAGCCACCTCGTTGTCGAAGATACTTACGTGGTGTGGCTCAAAAGGGTACACCGGTTTATCCAGTTCAAAGAACCCGCATTCTTTGTCTTTGAACAATGTATCACAGGAACAGATCCTCAGGTTATTGCCGGGTATTGCAGGAAACGGTACGATTTGCCGGCGAAAGAAGCTGCCAGGTTCGTAAGGGAGATCATATCGGAAACGAAGAAGCTTACTAAGGCTGAGGTTAAGGTTAAGATTAAAAAGGAGATCGTAAACCAAAATAAGGTTGAGGCTGAGGATAAAATTAAAGCAAAAGCGGCTGAAGAAAAGCGAAAATATTACGAACATCTTTGCAGGATAGGGGGCAAAACAATCCTCTTCCGCTATGGGGATGAAGTGATGGAAGGAGTGTTCAGACCGTTGTTTGAGCAGTTCGAACTAATTAAGGTTAAAGCTGAGACTAAGGCTAAAATAAGTGGTGAAACCGGGGAATCTATAGAACTGTTTTCCAGAAAGGATGCGTGGTGCATTGGGATAAATGGAGTAGAAGTGCACTCTTTTCCGGAAGAGGACTGGGAACATTTTCACGGAGCAGTATATACGGAACTGCTTAACCTGCTACACGGGAAGAAACTGGAGGAGTGGATGGGAGTGTTTCATGCTGCAGCGGTTGTTCAGGAGAAAAAGGGACGGAGAGACGAAGGAACCTTGAGACGAAGGGACCTAGAGACGGAGAGACTGAGGGACGGAGAGATGGAGGGACTGAGAGACGAAGAGGCAGGAGAAAACCAGGCATTAATTTTTTTAGGTGAATCGGGAGCGGGAAAAAGCACAGTGGCAGCAATATTGATGGCACAGGGATACAGGGTGCTGACAGATGATTTTTTACCGGTGGGAATACCAAAAAATGCAGTAAATAATACGCCGCTAATTTACCCCATGCCGGCAGCGATTTCGGTAAAGAAAAATGCAATTCCCATCCTGCTCCCCTGGTATCCTGAAATGGAGGAAGAGGCCATTTTCGCAGCTGAGGAAGAAGAGTACGAAACCTACCTGCCTCTTTCCGGAAATGCCGGGGACCTCTCCCCTATTCCGGCAAAAGCAATATTCTTTATAAAATACGATCCGACGGTGGATTTCCGCCTCACCCGGGAATCGAATCTTGAAAGGATGAATGCTTTCCTCAAGCAGTCCTGGATCGCAAACAACACTGCGGCTGCCGAAGCATTCCTGAAGTGGTATTTCTCTCTTCCGGTCTATTCTCTGGTTTATTCCGATGCCGAAAAACTGATCAATGGACTTAATTCACTTTAGGTTTAATATTTTCCCACAAATTTTTCTTGTTTACCGTCCGTTTATACGATGCTTCCTATGCGCGGTTAAATAGCAATCCGAAAAAAATCTATTGCATAGACCATGCTATGGTTAATTCCGTAACTTCCGGGATCATGGTCAATTCAGGGCATTTGCCTGAAAATATGGTATTTATGGAATTACCCCGGCTTTTCACTGAAATCTATTACTACAGAACCGCTAAAAATCAGGAAGTCGATTTCATGGTCATTGCTCCCACCAGAGAAAAATTGCTGTTTCAGGTGTGTGAATCAATTAAAAATGAACCTATAGCCGTGTGGAAGGGGCGAGGAGCAGTTGAAACAATTAACCGGCATAAGTTCTCAGGTTTTCAGGGTAAAGACCTTCTGCCGGGCATATTCCGAAGGGCTGATTTCAAACTGCTTCGAAAAGGAACGGCTGAAATAAGATTGCGAACTGAAACCTACCTTCTCGGAAATCTCACTCAGGCTGAACTTGTTTTGCAGGATCAACTCAGCAGCCTTCTTTAACCGGCTGATCCGGATCAGTTCGTTGGGACTCAAGTCGGAGATTGCCTTGATCTTCCGGTAAAGCGTCGGCCGACTCACATTCATATTTCCGGCAATCATCTCCACATCGAGGTGAGGATTCGAAATGTTCCGGGTGATGATCTCATTCAGATCCTCCAGGAAGAGTTCATCGGCTTTGGTATAGGCTATGGATTTCAGGTTGGCAATCGGGGAGTTGAAGAAATGGTTCCGCATGGTATTGCGGTTATTGAGGAGGTTGGAAATTTGCGCCAAAAGGATGTCCACCGTAAAAGGCTTCTCAATGTAGGCGTCGGCTCCCGACTCCAATCCTTCCAGCCGCGATTGCACCGTGTTCCTCGCTGTCAGCAGGATGACCGGAATGTGGCTGTATTCCAGGTCAGTTTTGACCTTCCTCAGCATGTCCAAGCCATCCATCACAGGCATCATAATATCACTGACAATCAGCTGGATACTGTACATTTTTAACAGGGACATAGCCTCCTCGCCATCCCGGGCTGTCACCACATTATAGGTGGCATTGATTTCCCGGGCAATAAAATCTTTCATCTCCTCATTGTCCTCCACCACTAGCACCGTCGGCCGCGACGGTTCAAAAACGAATTCCTGCTGTAGTGCCTCACGCTTCACTGCAGCCTTCTCCACTTCCCTGCTTTCTTCCTGGCATGAAACGTCCACCGGCAGCTGTAGCCTGAAGGTAATCAGCCCATCGTCGCTGCCGATCAGATCCAGACGCCCCGAATGCATCTCAGCCAATGAACGCGCTATCGGAAGCCCTAACCCTGTCCCCGGCTTAAACTCCGCATTCCCTCCCCTGAAGAAGGGCTCGAAAATCTTCTCCCCGTTCAAGGGCCGCTGACCGTCATTGACCACGTCAATAACAAGATGATTACCCCCCTCCTGGTAACCGAGCCTCACCAGAATCTTACTTTGGGCATACTTGATGGCATTTAACAGCAGATTACTGATAACCTTGACAAAGGCATCCTCATCCATCGAAACATACAACTGCTTTGCATTGGAGGACAGCTCGAAACTGAGATTGTTCTCCTCGGCGGCTTCCCTGAAGCGGTTAAAGGTCTCCTGAAGTACGGAGGCCACATTTTTCTTCTCAAAATTAAGCCGGTACCCCTGCAGCTCCGTATCCCTAAAATCCAACAACTGATCGACCAGTTGCAGAAGCCGTTTGGCGTTTTTATCCATGATGGAAAGATAGTTCTGTGTATCGTCAGACAGGGTGCACTTGTTCATCACCTTTTCGAGAGGACCGGTGATCAGGGTCAGCGGCGTCCTGATCTCATGGGCTATATTGATGAAGAAATTGATCTTAGCCTGATGGAGCTCTTTCTCCTTCTTGTACTCTATCCGGGTAATTTTCTCCTCAACCTTCCTGCGGTTCCTGAGGATGACCGAGCGGATCACCAGGGCACACACCGCTGCAAAAACAAAAAAATAAACCAGCCAGGCAATCTTGGAAAACCACCACGGACGGGCTACCGAAAGGGCGATCTCTGACGGAATCTCATTCCAGTTACCCAAACTGTTCCGGCTTTTGACCTTCAGGGTATAATCGCCGGGGGGCAGCTTGGTAAAAGTGACACCATTGGTGTTACCCAGGTAAATCCAATCATTCTGCAATCCCTCCAGACAAAAAGCGTACTCCATAATTGCCGGAGCGATATAACTCAGAGAAGAAAATCCAACACTGAAAGAGGACTGGCTGTACTTCAAACGGATCTGTTTGGAATAAGCCACGGGAATCGTGGTGTTGCCGGCATTGACCCTCTGGTCGAAGAGTGTCATGGTCGTAAAACAGACCTGGGCCCTCTCCTGAAGATCCCTGATATCCGCAGGTTGAAAACTGACCATACCCTTCACCATCCCGAAATACATCACCCCCTCTTTATCCTTCCAAGAGGAGTTGTAATTGAACTGGTTGGTGATAATCCCATGCTCCTTTTTATATACCTTGATCTCATGGGTCGAAGGGTTTAACCTGACCAACCCGTTGGTGGTACTCACCCACAGGTTATTAAATTCGTCAGGTAAAATCCGGAAGGTGATGTTGCCCGGCATACCGTTCTTCACAGTATAACGGAGAATGCTTCCGCTCTTCCGGTCGTATTTCTTCAATCCGGCCTGCGTGGCCAGCCAAAGGTTGTGTTCCCCATCCTCATAGATATCATTAATAGTGTTGTCATTGTTGGTCATCAGGGTATCGTACTGAAGCTTTCCATGGGTCTTATCGGCCGGATTGTAGTAGAACAGCCCTTTGTTGAAGGTCCCGGCCCAGATCACCCCGGAATGGTCTTCCAGAATACTCTGGATTCTCACGTTGGACGGAAATCCGGGAACCGGTTCGAACTGGTCGCTGACTTCATTGTATACATACATGCCATTGGCAGTTCCCACCAGCAGCTTCCCGTTGTCCATTTTCTTCATGATCACGATCGCCCGGTTATCGGTAATCCTGTAATGCTTAACCACCCTTCCGGAGGGAATATCCATCAGGTCAACCCCCCGGATGGACCCAACCCACAACCGGTCACCATCGGCCACCAGGCCATGCAGGTTCTTATGGGAGATCCCGTTCCTGCCAGGATTAATTGCAAAATGGGTATACTTGCCCGTTTGGGGGTTATATTTGTTGAGTCCGGCATCTTCGGTGCCTATCCATACATTGCCATACTGGTCGGTGGTGATATCATGAATGATATCACCCCTTAAACCGTTCTCTCCGGGTGAAGCATAATATTTAGTGAAGGGCTGATAGGGAGAGCAATAGTTGATTCCTCCGGCATAGGTCCCGATCCAGATCCCATTTTCCTTGTCCTTAGTAATCGAATACAAATGGTCGGTCGTCAGGGAGAACGGGTCACGGATCTTATTCTGGTAAAGGGTACAGCGCTCCTTCACCATGTCATAAATGAAAAGTCCGCTTTCCGTGACGATCCAGACTTCTTCAGGGGTGGTTTGCAAAAAGCCGTTGACCGAGATCTCTCCCTGCGCTGACTCCTTTGCCATGATGTCCTTGTAGGTCATGGTTTTGATATCAAACAACTTGGCCCCGAAGGTGGTGGATCCGATGAAAAGCCTGTCCTCGGAAAGGGAGGGATAAACCGTGGTGAGATTTCTGATTTTATGATCCGGCGTTTGGGAAAACAGAGCGGTCCCGGTAAACTCGCCGTTGTTCAGGTCAAACTGGTAGAGCATGCCATTGGAAAGCACCAGCCAGATCTTTTCCGTGGACGTGTAGCAGAAGGAAGTCAGAACACCATTGTCCGGAATATTGTAGGTCTGGTGATCATTGAGCCGCACATTGTACTTGACCAGTTTTCCGTCAAGGATTACCCATAGGTTTCCGGAAGAATCAAAAACGAGATTTTTGGCTTTCATCCCCTTGCAGAAGGGGACCGGATCAAAGTTCTCCTCCTTTTCGTTGTATTTGTAAATGCCCATAAAGGTGCCCACCCACAGGGTGCCGTTGGGATCGATAGCCAGGCCCAGGATCCAGTTGTTCCCGATGGGTCGGGTGCCACTGTCGGTATCACGGAAAATCCGGAAGGCATAGCCGTCAAACCGGTTCAGCCCTTCACGGGTGCCAATCCATATAAATCCCCGGGTATCCTGAAGGCAACAAGTGACATTGTTGTTACTCAACCCGTCCTCAACCTGGTATTGTTTGAAAGTGTAGTTTCCCGCCAGCCCCGGAGCGCAGGTCATAGCCAGCAAACCCCATACAACCAGTAACTTCTTAAACAGTCGATGAGATGCTGACATTCCGGATATATGACAGGTTTTATTCATATGCGGCTTTCAGCATAGTACGGCACGTTTTGTAAAATCATGAGGCGTACAATTTATTGAAATTGAAAAGTATTTCAAAAATGAATGCAACAATTTCAATAATGTCTCATCCTTTTGAACTTTATTCTCACTATCCGATTATTTGCTCACGGAGGGAGAACGCCTCCATAACATGAGACAAAATGAAAAAAGATCGAGAGCAAACTACAATTGGCCTGGCAGTCTATTTTCTAATTTTGATTTAGGCTAAAACCTTCCGGAATCTTAACAAGTTGTTTCCGGCGACTTATCAACCATTAAGTTACACTAACAAATCAGGATTTATGAAAGATCTTAAAGAACTAAGCAATCAATGTAAAAGGATGGCCTGCCTGGTAATCCTTTTGTTGGTGACCCTGCTTCTTATTTCTGCGGAAGCGTGGGCCGGGAAGCCCGGCCAGGGAATAGCGTGGGCCGGGAAGCCCGGCCAGGGAATGACGCACCCTGAAGGGCGACTGGCATCTCCGGTCAGTACAGAGGCGGCCAATGGCAATGCACAGCAGGCTTTGACTGTAACGGGTAGAGTGACGGATATCACCGGAGCACCGCTGCCCGGAGTGACCGTCCTTGTGAAAAATACCGTCCAGGGAACCATTACCGGTTCCGATGGAAGTTACACCCTCTCCAACGTTCCGGGAAATAGCACCCTGATGTTTTCCTTCGTGGGAATGAAGACCATCGAAGTGGCCGTGGCCGGAAAAAGAGTACTCAACGTGACCATGGAAGAAGAGACCATCGATATCGAAGAGGTGGTGGCCATCGGCTACGGCTCACTGAGCAAAAAAGAGATTTCCAGCTCCATTGTCAATGTGAATAAAGAAAATTTCAACAAGGGGGCGGTCTCTGATCCCATGGAGCTGATCATCGGTAAGGTAGCCGGACTGAATATTGACGAGTCTTCGGCTTCGCCCCATTCTACCTCCAATTACCAGATCAGGGGGGCTACCTCCATTACGGCCGGCAACTCACCGCTGGTGGTGATCGATGGTATTGCCGGAGGAAATCTTAGGAACCTGGCCATCCAGGATATCGAATCCATCACGGTTCTGAAGGACGGGGCCTCAGCTGCCATCTACGGCACCCGCGGGGCCAACGGGGTGATCCTGATCACCACCAAACAGGCCGCTGATGGAGGAGCCGGTGTCTTCAGTGTTAATTACGAAAGCTATTTCAGCGCCAATCTGATGCACGATCTCCCCGATGTGCTGGGCTATGAAGAATATCTTGAAAGAGACAGAGGCATTAACTACGGTTACCACGACGACTGGCTGGGGGCCCTGAAACGCGATTTCTCCTATGACAACAACCAGTACCTCAACATTTCGGGGTCGACCAACAAGAGCAAATATAGCATTTCTCTCAACCTGGTGGACAAAACCGGGTTGGATAAAGCCAACGCCTCTACTCAGTACGGCGCACGAATTGCCTTTTCCCAGAAAACATTAAATGATCTGCTGGAACTGAGCTCTTCTTTCAATATCAGAGGGGTAGACGCTTTAACCGGCTCCAGTGGGATCACCAGCGTGGTGACCATGAACCCCACCCAGCCCATCTGGAACGAAGACGGAACCGGCTACGATCATCCCCTGACCAGCACCGGGGCTACCAATCCCGTGGAAAATGCCAACGATATCACCAACACGGCTACCGACATATTTCTCCTGAGCACACTGGAAGCCAGGCTTCAGCTTCTCAAAAACGAGAAACACAGCCTCAACGTTTCGGCAAATTATGCCCTCGACTGGAGATCAGGAAAATCCTATTACTACCGTCCTTCCACCCATGCCACCTCAGCGTGGGATGGCAACAAGGGGAGCGCCTCGCTGGGTGAAAACAGAAACTGGACCAAACAGTTTGAAACCACCGCCAATTATACCTTTCAGAACAGTACCCATGTGTTGAGAGGGGTGGCCGGCTACTCTTTCACCGAAAACATATCGGAAAATATGTCGATGACCAACTATGACTTTGCCTTTGACCAGTTCCTCTACAATGCTATCGGGTCAGGTTCCTGGCTGGCAGCAGGAAAAGCGGGCATGTCCTCCGGTAAATCTTCCTCACGTCTCGTAGGTTTATTTGGCCGCGTCAACTACTCCTGGAACGACCTCCTTACCGCCACGGCTTCCTTACGTTACGAGGGGAGCTCCCGTTTTGGCGCCAACAAAAAATGGGGTTATTTCCCTGCCTTCTCCGCCGCGTGGGAAGTAGCCAACATGGCTTTCATGGACGGTCTCAAGGACAAGATCAACAGTCTGAGGCTGCGTGCTTCCTATGGGGTGACAGGCCGCCAGGCAGGCAGCAACTACCAGTCCATCCAGACCTACACCTCACGCAATACCTATTATCTCATTGATGGCTCCTGGATCATGGCCTATGCCCCCAGCAAAAATGCCAACCATGACCTCCAATGGGAACTCGGCATCTCCAGCGATATCGGCATAGATTTCGAAATCTTCAAACGGATCCGCGGTTCGATCGAATATTTTGACCGCCGCTCCGAAGACCTGCTTTACACCTACACCGCCCCGCAGCCGCCTTTCGTTTACTCTTCTATTCTGGTCAACGTGGGATCGACCAAAAATACTGGGGTTGAGGTATCCCTCGAAGGAGATGTGATCAAAAAGAAAGACTTTTCCTGGCAGATGAACGGCACCTGGTCCAGTGGAACTTCCGTACTCACCAAACTCTCCGACGACGTCTACAAGGCAACCTATCTCGATCTGATGCAGAGGGGCGGTTTGGGCACTTCCGAATATTACTTCCGGATTGTCGAAGGGGGCAAAATTGGTCAGCTCTACGGATACAAGCATGCCGGAGTTAATGATGACGGCGAATTGCTAGTCTGGAGCAAGGAAGGGGAAGCCATCACCAAGAGTGCCGCCGACAACTCCGACAAGGTGTTTACCGGGAATACCGCTCCCAAACACTTCTTCTCATGGAGCAATGCCTTCAGATTCAAGAACTGGGACCTGAGCATCCTCACTCGTGGCGCCGCCGGTATGAAAATGTGGAACGGACAGCTCTTTAACATCGGTCTCAAGGGTTCCACGGCCAACAATGTCCTGAGAACAGCTTACACCAAATATGACCATATCACTTCCGACGGTTCCATGCTCACCTCATTCTTCCTCGAAGACGGAGACTGGCTCAAGATCGAAAGGGTCACCTTAGGCTACAATTACAATTTCAGGAACAAAACCTACGTGAAGAGCATGTATTGGTACGTGTCGGCCAACAACCTGCATACCTTTACAGGCTTTACCGGCGTAGATCCCTCCACGGTGACATCCATCGGTCTCACCCCCGGAATTTCAGGCACGACAGCGCTCACCACCACTCAGGTCACCCTGGGCGTTTCAGTGAAATTTTAACCATGATTAAAAAACAGTATAAAGAATCTGCTATGAAAAAGATCATATCACTCGGCATCTTGCTGATCATGAGTTTCACCTTCACCGGATGTTTCGATCTTGAGGAGGTGCCTTTCAACCAACTCTCGCCAACCAACTTCTATAAGGATGAAAACTCGGTCAAATCCGTCATATCTGCCATTTACGCCCAGGAAATGACCGACCTTGCTGAATTTTACTGGTATATGCAGGAGTTCTCAGCCGACCAGATTGCCTGGCGTACCTGGAATGGCGGGGCCTGGGGCTGGGACGAAGCCTACAAATACGTCCTTTCCACACATACATGGGATTCCCAATCCACGGTCATCAGGGTCACCTGGGAGAAAGGATGGACCTCCATTGGCCTGTGCAACAATGTCATCTATGACCTCGAGAATATGAATGCCGCTGATATAGGTATCACGGAGGAGAAAAAAGAAGCATATATTGCTGACATCAGAACCTTCCGTGCCTACTGCTACTATGCTATTTACGAAATTTGGGGCGGCGTGCTGCCCATAAATACTGGTGTCTCCACAAAGGAAATCCCGGGCAGCGTCTCCACCGACTTCAATGAGGGGTGCAAAATCATCTATAATTTCATCATCAAGGAACTGGACGAAACCGTCTCCCTGCTTCCGAAGAACAGCGTCAACCGCATGAACCAGGCCACCAACCGGATGATCAAGATGCGCATGCTTCTCAACGCGGAAGTCTTCATCGCTGAAAATAAATATGCCGAATGCGCCGCCCTGGCCCAGGAGATCATTAACGGGAAATACGGAACTTACCAAATCGCCCCCACTTACCAAGAGATCTTCGGGCCCCAGAATGCTGAGAATTGCAAGGAGATCATCTTTGCCTTCGCCAGCGATCCGACCCACCGCAATACCAACTGGATCCGTAATATGGCATTCCTGCCCTACAATATAAAGGAATACCTTGATTACACGCCCCCCAGTTCCGGATGGAACTGCACCTGCCTGACGCCCTCCTTCGACAACTCGGCCGACTTCTACAAGGGAGAACCTGAAACGGCAGCCAAATGCTTCCTCGACGCTCCTTACAATGACAAACTGGGTGCCGTCTACCAGCGTTTCGACCCGAAGGATATCCGCCGCCAGAATTACCGTTCCGATGTTTCCGGATTTTATGTGGGCCAGATGCTGAAAGATTCCATCAAGGCCAACTTCGGCACGGGCAAAATTCTTCCCGCCGATGCTGATCGTAACAAGCAAGCCCTGATTTATGTCGACCAGGTAGGTACCTTTCAGAACAAAGGGCGCACTCTTGAAACGGTGATGTCACCCCGTTGGGGAGAAACCAATTCTGGCGTCAGGTTCATCAAATACCCATTTTTCCCCACCGCGGCTAACATTGACATGCGGGAAGCCGACAATGTTGAGTTCCGCCTAAGCGAGGTGATTTACACCCTTGCGGAATGCAAACTGCGTGCCGGTGACGCACAGGGAGCCAAAAATCTGGTGAACCAGGTGCGGGTACGCTATTTCTCGTCTGAAGACTGGACCACTGCCAAGGACCGGCTAAGCCGTGGCTTCACCGCCTATGACCATGATTGGATGCTGAGCGAATGGGGCCTCGAATTCCTCGATGAAGGCCGCCGCCGCCGCACCGACCTCCGGCGCTTCGACAAGTTCACCCAGGGTCAGTGGTGGTTCTTCGGCCGCACTACCGACAGCGGTGTACTGCTACCCGAAAAACGCGACCGCAAATACGAGTGGTTCCCGCTGCCTCAAAGGGCCCTCAGCGTAAATCCCGGACTGCTCCAGAATCCTAACTATTTGTAGTGGAAAAAGAATCGTTTCTCATCATCATATAGGTTAATAAATTTGCAAAGGATGATCCCCCGGCGTAATGCCGGGGGGTTGTTTTTCCCTTCGTCTTACGATAATTCCATTCCGTATGAACTTTCTGAATAAAGCCTTTCTCCTGGTCGCCTTCTTCCTTTGCCCAATGGTGGCCGCGGCAGCGGAAATAACCGGCATCGAACCGCCCTTCTGGTGGACAGGAATGCACAATCACGAACTGCAACTGATGGTTTATGGCAACGACATCGCCGGCTCCCGGGTAATCATCAAATACCCCGGGGTCCGCATCAAGGAGGTTACCGCTGCCGAAAGCAAAAACTATCTTTTCGTATACCTCGATATCAAGGCCTCGGCGAAACCCGGTACAATGGAGCTGGTTTTCACCGATGGGGCGAATAAAACCGTTCTTCCCTATGAGTTGAAGGCACGCGATACAAAGCCCGGAGCCATGGGTTTCAATACCTGCGATGTGCTTTACCTGATCACCCCCGACCGCTTTGCCAACGGAGATCCTTCCAATGATCAACTCGAAGGAGCCAGGGCCAACCGGGAAAGAGCAAGCGGCCGCCATGGCGGAGATATTAAAGGCATCATCAACCACCTCGATTATCTGCAAAACCTGGGCATCACCGCCATCTGGCTCAATCCGGTACAGAAGAACGGCCCCAATACCTACCATGGGTATGCCATCACAGATTTCTATAAGGTGGATCCCCGCTTCGGCACCGAAGGGGAATACGTGGAAATGATCGACCAGGCTCACGCGCGGGGCATGAAAGTGGTGATGGACATGATCTTCAACCACTGCGGAACTGGCCACGTCTGGTTGAACGATCTCCCTTCCAAAGACTGGTTCAACAACAACAGCAACTTCATCCAGACGAGTCATAACAAATGGAGCGTGGTGGACATCCATGCCCCTGCCTCTGAAAGGAAAAGCTTCACCGATGGCTGGTTTACCCGGGGCATGCCCGACCTGAACCAGAAAAACCGACATGTGGCCACTTACCTGATCCAGAACAGCATCTGGTGGATCGAACATACCCGCATCGACGGAATAAGACAGGATACTCACCCCTATGCCGACTATGACTTCATGGCCCGATGGTGTCGGGAAGTCACGAAAGCTTACCCCGACTTCAACATCGTCGGGGAATCATGGTACCCCAGCGGCCCCGGATTTACAGCATGGTGGCAGCGTAATGCCAAGGTTAGCCCCACCAACTCCTACCTTAAAACGGTCATGGATTTCAACCTGACCTTTATCAGTCAGCGCGCCTTTATCGATGAGAATAATCCCAGCGACGGCAACTCCAAAGGCCTCTTCAGAATTTATGAGTCCCTGGCCCAGGATTTCCTCTATGCCGACGTCGACAATATTCTCGTTTTTCTCGACAACCATGACCTGGGACGGTTTTCCCTGGCGGAAGATTCCGACCTCCGGAAATACAAACAGGGCATGGCTTTCCTGCTGACCACCCGTGGAATTCCCCAGATCTATTATGGCACCGAGATCCTGATGACAGGCACCAAGGAAGGGGGCGACGGGGGCATCCGGAAGGATTTCCCTGGAGGCTGGGAGGAAGATTCCGTGAACGCCTTTACAGCCGAAGGTCGCACTCCCCGGCAAAATGAAGCCTGGAACTACCTCCAGAAACTGTTGCAATGGAGAAAGAACAACCCGGCGGTCACCGGCGGCCGGCTGGTCCATTATGCTCCCAACAATAACGGCTGCTATGTCTATGCCAGAATCAAGGACGACAAAACCTGTCTGGTCATCCTGAACGGAAGCGACCAGGATCATCTGCTGGCGATGGACCGCTACCGGGAGGTTACCACCCCCTTTACCCGGGGTGTGGAGGTCACTTCCGGGGAGGTGCTGGACCTGACCGGTTCCCTCAACGTCCCTGCCCGAGGAGTTTATGTCATGGACCTGCAATAAGCCCTGACACTCAAAGGACCTTTAACAACTTGATAAAATCCGTAATATGAAACATATTCATCCTTTCCATTGCGCCTCGCTCCTGATTCTCCTGGCACTCCTGGCGGCATGGGCCACCCAAGCCCAGAATCCGCAGAAAGTGAGCAAATGGCCCCACGGTGTCACCTATGAGATATTTGTCCAGTCATTCGCCGATTCCGACGGAGATGGCATCGGCGATATCAAAGGGATGACCTCCCGCCTCGACTATCTTCAGGATCTGGGGGTTGAAGGGATCTGGCTGATGCCCATAAACCCCTCCCCTTCCTACCACAAGTATGATGTGACCGACTATTACGATATTCACCCCGATTATGGCACCCTCGAGGATTTCAAGACCTTCGTGAAGGAAGCCCATGACCGCAACATCAGGGTGGTCATAGATCTGGTCCTGAACCACAGCTCCAGCCAGAACCTGTGGTTTAAGGAGGCCCTGAAGGATGAGCATATCAAATACTGGGACTACTATGTGTGGGCTCACAAGGACGATCCCCGGGTGCAACCGGTTGTCCGCAAAATGCCCGACGGCACAGAAAGACCGAGGCGCACCAACTGGAACTTAGTCCCCAACAGCGATTACCTCTATTTCTCCCATTTCGGCAGAAACATGCCCGACCTGAATTTCGACAATCCCAAACTGCAACAGGAGGTTTTTAAAATCGGTAAATTCTGGCTGAAGGATGTGGGAATCGACGGCTTCAGGCTTGATGCGGCTAGGCATGTCTTTCCTGATGAGCGGGCGGTCGACAACCATAAATGGTGGGAATTCTTCCTCCAGGAGATGAAAACCGTGAATCCCGATGTCTACATCGTCGGTGAAGTATGGGCGTCTACTGAAATCGTCGGTCCCTACTTAAAGGGGATTCCGGCTTTATTTAACTTTGACATGGGACTGGAGATCATCAAAGCCATTAATGAAGAGAACGGGAGCCAATTGGTGGACAAACATCTCAAAATACGGGAGTTCTATCAATCCATAAATCCCGATTTCGTCGATGCCACCTTCCTGACCAACCATGATCAGAACCGCATCATGAGCAGCGTCAACAACAACATGGATAAGGCCAGGATGGCCTCTTCCCTGCTGATGACGCTTCCGGGCTCCCCCTATATTTTTTACGGGGAGGAAATCGGTATGCAAGGGACTAAACCTGACCAGTATATCAGGGAACCCTTTCTGTGGAACCTCAGGGAGAAGGATCAACTCAGGGCTTCATGGATCAAACCCCGTAATTCCACCGACTCCACCGTGTTGGCTTTGGCAGTGCAGCAGACAGATAAAAACTCGCTGTTCAACCATTACAAAACACTAATCCATCTAAGAAACAGCAGCAAGGTGCTGACCTATGGTGACCTTTCCCCGATGAAACTCTCAGGACAACCGGCCCTCTGTGCTTTTGTCCGGTCAGATGCCGGTGAATCCCTGTTGATCATCCATAATCTCTGCCAGACCAGCGCCACCCTGAAATTGCCCCAAAGTTACCAGGGATACAAAACGGTCTGGTTCGCAACCAAAACGCCGCTGCTCAGCAGCAGGCAGGTGCAGATCCCGGGGTACTCAACCGTGATCCTCACCAAATGAAAGCCGTTCCGTAAGAGTTAACCAGGATCTGTTTCACCTTTGCTCATAACCGTATCAAAATAACTATTAAGTGAATAATCCGTTTGCCCTATTACCTTTTCTGTTTTCATTTTAAAAATCATCCATATGAACATAAGAAACTTGCTGCTAACCCTTCTGGCCGCCAGCCTAATCATCCATTCATGTATGGGGCAGGAGGTTGGAGAGCCTGTCGCAGCCGTTAAGAAAGAGGTGGTCGTACAGTATGGGATTCCTTTCGCCAACGTGCCTGACCGCCGCGATGTGACCATCTACCAGGTCAATATCCGGGCCTTCAGCCAAGAGGGTAATCTCAGGGGAGTGACCGCCCGCCTCGACTCTATCCAGGCCCTGGGAGCCAATGTCCTCTACTTGATGCCCATCTACCCCGTCGGAAAGCTGAATTCGGTCAACTCTCCCTATTGCATCAGGGATTACTGCTCCGTCACTCCGGAGTTCGGAACCATGGAGGATCTCAGGGCCCTGGTCGACGGGGCTCATAACCGGAACATGGCCGTCATCCTCGACTGGGTGGCCAACCATACCTCCTTCGACAACGTGTGGATTCCCAACACCACCTGGTACCTGCGCAATGAGAGCGGCGATATCATGAATCCGCCCGGACACAACTGGAGGGATGTGGCTCAGCTCGATTTCTCCAACCAAGAGATGCGCCGCGAAATGATCAAAACCATGAAAGAGTGGATACTCAAGGCCAACATCGATGGCTTCCGCTGTGATTACTCCGACGGCCCGCCCTTTGACTTCTGGAAACAAGCCATCGATACTCTGAGAAACATAACTTCCCACCGGCTGCTACTACTCTCTGAGGGTAGCAGAAAAAACCACTATACAGCAGGATTTGACTACAACTTCGGGTTTGGCTTCTTCGAAAACCTGAAAAGGATCTTCCGGAATACCCAGTCGGTAAAGTCGATCGAGAACTTTAATATTTCTGATTTTGCCGGAGCCGCCGATGGCCAGCAGATGGTCCGCTACACCTCCAATCACGATGTGAACGGCTCAGACGGTACCCCGCTGGATCTCTTCGGTGGCAAAAAGGGGTCCATGGCCGCCTTTGTAGTAGTGGCCTACATGAAGGGCATTCCAATGATCTACAACGGACAGGAGACGGGTACCCCCTACCGGCTGACCTTCCCTTTCACCTCCACCAAGATTCCATGGGGAACCGACCCCGCGATGACGGCAGAATATAAAAGGATAGTGGCTTTCAGAAATCAGAGTACTGCCATCAGGCGGGGTGAGTTGACCTCCTTCTGCACTGACGATGTGTGTGCTTTTACCAAAAATTATGGCGCAGAACAGGTGCTGGTGCTCGTGAATATGAGGGATTCCGTCGTCGATTTCGCCGTGACACCGGAGTTGACCGCCACTCCCTGGGATGACGTCTTTAACGACGGAAGCCTGACGCTAACCCCGAAAATCACCCTCAAGCCATACGACTATATGGTCCTCCGGAAATTAACCACCCTTAATTGATCTCTATGAAGCTCAAGACATTTTTCCAGGTTATTCTCTTTTTGGCCTTCTTTTTACCGGGTTGGATAACAGAGGCCTCCGGCCAGAAGTCATTTCTGACGGCCAGCAACACGGCAGTATTCTATCCCGTTGATTTTGATTCAGCACTAACCTTGCCCTCTTTCTCCATTGAAAAAGACCTCTTACCATGGAAGGAAATCCCTTCTGGCTGGGAGATGAGACCTCAATTCTCGGTGGAAAATGGTAAAGCCATAGCCAAAGTCACCTGGACGGGTCATGCCGACCTGTATGGCACGGGTGAAGTTAAGGGTGCCCTGAAAAGAAACGGAACGCAGGTCATATTATGGAACACCGATAATTATGGCTATGGCAAGGCCAGCGGAAAACGCCTTTACCAGTCACACCCCTGGGTTTTTGGGGTACGGCCCGATGGTTCTTCCTTCGGAATCATAGCCGATCATTCCTGGAAACAAACCATTTCCCTGACCGATACCATCATATTCACCTCCGATGGTCCACCCTTCAGAATAATCATCATCGAAAAGGACACGCCCCAGGAACTTCTGAAAACACTTGCCGATCTGACCGGAACCATAGACATGCCTCCCTTGTGGGCCCTGGGGTACCAGCAGTGCCGTTTTTCCTACTACCCCGAGGCCCGCGTCAGGAAAATCGCCACTGAATTCCGGAAAAGAAATATTCCCTGTGACGTGATCTGGATGGATATCGATTATATGCAAAACTACAAAGTGTTTACCTTTGATTCCGTCCATTTTCCTGATCCTGCCCGGCTGAATAACTTTCTGCATCAAAATGGGTTCAAGTCAGTTTGGATGATCGATCCGGGTATAAAAAAAGAAAGGGGATATTTTGTCTACGACCAAGGGAGTGCAGGGCATCACTGGGTCCTCAACAGCAACCGCGAAGAATTCAATGGACGGGTATGGCCAGGAACTTGTGCTTTCCCTGACTTCACCATCCCTGAAACCAGGAGGTGGTGGGAGTCCCTTTACAAGGACTTCATGCAAACCGGCATTGACGGAGTGTGGAATGACATGAATGAGCCTTCGGTGTTCAACGGTCCAGGAGGCTCAATGCCCGAAGATAACATCCACCGGGGAGGCGACGCCCTTCCGGAGGGAACTCATCTGCGCTACCATAATGTCTACGGCTTGCTGATGGTTCAGTCTTCGCGCGAGGGCATCCTTAAAGCGCTCCCTGGGAAAAGACCCTTTGTGCTCTCCCGGTCCAACTTCCTAGGAGGTCAGAAATATGCCGCTACCTGGACCGGAGACAATGTCTCGAGCTGGGACCACCTGAAGATGTCCACCCCGATGGTGTTGAACCTGGGATTGTCGGGACAGCCTTTCAGCGGTCCCGATATTGGTGGTTTCAGCAGATCTCCCGATCCGGAACTCCTGGCCCACTGGATGGCCATCGGAGCCTTTTACCCTTTCAGCCGAAACCACGCCGAGAAAAATACGGCGGACCAGGAACCCTGGGCTATGGGCCAGATGGTGGAGGATGTCTCCAGAACTGCCCTCCAGAGACGCTACAGATTGCTGCCCTACCTCTACACGCTGTTTCATGAAGCTTCAACTACCGGAATGCCGGTCATGCGCCCCGTCTGGTTCGCCGATATCAGGGATACCACCCTCCGGGGTGAACAGGAGGCTTTTCTTTTGGGTACGGACTTACTGGTCATTCCCAAATGGTCGGGAAAGCGACGTTTACCACAGGGAATATGGAAATCCATAGCACTAGTTGGGGAAGATTCCCAGCATGATCCCTACCATCCTGACCTGAAGCTCCGCGGAGGGGCAATTCTGCCTATGAGCCGTGTCATTCAGTCCACAGCAGATTTTCATACCGACTCCCTCACGCTTCTGGTTTGTCCTGATGCGGACCATAAGGCTGCCGGCACACTTTATGTCGACGCAGGCGAAGGCTTCGGTTACCGTACCGGAGACTATGAAGTAAACAGCTTTACCGCCCGTAAATCAGGGAAGAACGCACTCGTAGTCAGATGCAAAACCACAGGTGTCAGACAAACCGCGGATAAAAGGTGCTACCAGGTTGGGGTGGTCACCGATTCCGGCGTCGTCTGGTCACCCTGGCGTAAAAACAGCCGCATTAAAGTGACAGGAATACTCTAAAACTTCGCTACCTTTATAAAATGAACTTGACAACTTAATATTCAATATTATGAAACCACTGATTTCAAGATTTTTTTGGGTCCTCATGGTGGCCATACATCAACCAACTGAATTTAAATAAATTAAATACCACCTTAAAAATGAAAAATCAATTTCTGATTATTGCGGGATTGTTCCTGGCTGCTCTTGCCCATGGGCAGAACCCACCCGCCACGGTTTCGGGTCAACCCCAACCTCAACAACCAGCCCAGTACATCCAACCCACTATGCAGCAGCCTCAGCAGGCAGCCCAGCAACGGCAGCCTGAACGGTGGGCGCCCGAAAGTACCGAATGGTATACGCCAGTTCCTGTTAAGGTCACCCCAGGGGTGGGCACGAAACCTCCCTCTGATGCCATCGTCCTTTTTGATGGATCCGATTTGTCCAAATGGCAATCGCAGGGCGGAGGACCTGCCAAATGGAAGGTCCACGATGGGGTATTCACGGTGGAACCCGGCACAGGGAGCATTTCCACCAAAGAGTATTTTGGGGATTGCCAGTTGCACATCGAATTCAAGTCTCCGGATCCGGAAAATTACCATGGACAGAACAGGGGCAACAGCGGTATCATGATCCAAAGCCGCTATGAGGTTCAGGTGCTCGATGGCGACAACAATCCTACCTATGTGAATGGGATGGTCGGAAGCATCTATAAACAGAGCGCCCCCCTGGTTAACGCTTACACCAAAAACGGAGAATGGCAGGTGTATGACATTTACTGGACCGCACCACGCTTCGGTGCCGACGACAAACTGGAGTCTCCGGCCATCATCACCGTGGTGCTGAACGGGATTGTCGTACAAAACAACTATATACTGAAGGGAAACACCCCTTATACCGGATTGCCCCGATATACTGCCCATGGCCGCATGCCACTCTCCCTCCAGGATCACAATACCAGGGTTTCCTTCCGGAACATCTGGATCAGAAACCTTTAAAATATTCTCTTACTGACCCATAAAAACCTTAACCAACAAAAAGGATATGACCACCAACAGAAGAGAATTTCTGAAGTTCGGTTCCGCAGTGGCCGCCGGAATGGGGATTACTTCCCTGTTTCCGGGGGAAACCATGGCGAACTTATCCGGAAAAGGTCCGGAGCCAAGAGGAGCATTTCATTCAGGAGATCACTCTGATGCCAGGATAAACCTGGGTGTTATCGGCGTGGGTATGGGTTGCCGGGATCTGCAGGGAGCCCTGACCGGTAATCCCTGGGTCCATTGTACGGCCCTGTGCGACGTCAACAGTGTCCGTCTGGAGGAGCAGGCAGCCCGGTTCAAGAAAGAGTTTCCCGGTCAAACTGCTGGCATCAGGCTTTATTCCGATTTCCGGAGGCTTTTGGAAGATAAGGATATCGACGGGGTCATCATCGCAACGCCTGACCACTGGCATACTTACATTTTCGCCGAAGCACTGAAGTCGGGGAAAGCCGTCTATGTCGAGAAACCCGTGGCCAATTCCATTGCGGAGTGCCACGTTTTGATGGATTTGCAAAAGCAATACAACCGAACCGTCACCACCGGTTTGTGGCAGACCAGCCAGAAATATTTCATTGACGCCAATGAAATATTGAAAACGGGTGTTCTGGGTGATGTTTATAAAGTGCAGCTTTGGCTGAGCCAGGGCACTGATCCCCGGCCTGCGGTAGAAGATGCTCCTACCCCCTCCACTTTGGATTATGACCTATGGCTGGGACCGGCTCCGGAACGACCCCATAATCCCTATCGAGTCAGGAATTGGCGGAGTTTCTGGGACTATGGAGGCGGACAACAGACCGACTGGGGAGTTCACTGGATCGACTCTGCCTTCGACGGACTGGAAGCCTTGGGAATCAGCGAAAGAGTCTTCCCAAAAGCGGTCTTTTCGACTGCCTTTAAGCACCCGCAGTCGTTTAATGAAACCCCCGCATGCCAGACCACCATCTTCAAGTATGACCATTTTCATATTGAATGGACCCAGCAGGTGGCCCACCTTTACAACCGAAACCAGGGCGTTGCCTGGATCGGGAGTAAAGCCACCCTGGTGTGTAATCGCGACGGGTACGAACTCATCCCACAGGTGGGCAGGAATAACGAGACTTCGGTGGAACCGGTGAAGGTGACAGGACCTTTCGAAGAGGGGGGAATCGAAGCTCATACCTCAAACTGGTGCGCAGCAATCCTTGATAATAGCATAAAAACGAACAGTCCGATCGAAAAAGGGGCCTTTGCCACCATCCTGGCGCACATGGCTAACATCTCCTTCCGGACAGGTACCATGGTAATCTACGATCCGGGAAAACAGTCGTTTATCAACAATCATGAAGCCGACAAATACCTGATGCCGGCTTACCGGGCACCTTGGAAATTCCCGGAGGTCTGATATACTCTGATCACGGAAAACCATATTTTCAGGCCCGTATTATTGGGCCTCAACAAAAAGTTTCAATTTCCATAGAAGTCCTATGATTAGATTATTCCAAAGAATGGTTTTTGAAGCAGTCGAATTAATCAGGTGAAGGAGATCATTGAACTCCCGGGATGACACCCCTCCTATCCCTCCTGGAACAAGGGGAAAGGGTCGGGTTTCATCGTAATAAAACCCATCATGCGAGAAGGGGAAATGTTCTTGTTCCTCGGTAATAACATCCATCATGCGAAAAGGGGAAATGTAAGGAAGCACTTCTGGAAGGCCGGAAACAACAGGTCGGGCATTACACACGATCAATACTCTTCCAAAAAATCATTGAGACTTTTCCCTGGTTTACGGTTCTGGAATTTTTCCCTCCTGAAGAAATCCGGCAGTTATTAACAATAGAGACAACGCTTACAACCAAAGTCCTAATCCTTTGAAAATCGGTCAATTCCCCTGGCTGACCGGATGCTTGCCCCTTCGATAAAAGTCATCTTACGGATCCACGGGGAGGATTATATATCAAACCTGATTGTAACCCTGAGGAACTGGCCTGCTCAGTCTTCGTTCTCTTTAACATTTCATTGGAATATGTTCTTCAAAAAACAGGGATCGTGTTTCAGTTCGATTCGCGCATCACAGCAGTCAGTTATCTATGCAGGAGTATCGAAGTGCCAAATCAGACCTGTCAGTGATGGGCTCCGCAGCAGTGTTTGTACTTTTTGCCGCTTCCGCAGGGACAGGGATCGTTGCGCCCAACCTTTGGAACGTTGAGCCTGACGGTCTTCCCGGCAGGCAATGGATAAGGTTCAGCAGGAAGAGGCCGCAGAAATTTCTTCTCTTCCCGGAAGAGTTCTTCAGAAGAATTTCCCTTCAAAACCCATTGGGGCAGCGTGTTGCTGAAATCCAAGAGCATCCGTAAGAAAACGTTGACGTCATCAACACCGCTGAATTCGATGTGTTCGGAAAAAAGTTGAATGATATTCTGAATTCCCAGATCGTTCTGCAACATGATGTAAGCCGTCCTGACCAGTTCTTTCGGGTTGCTGACTTTCCTCTTGTTCAGCTCTTTCAGAAGGGCAGCGGTTGCTTTGTTTTCCGGGAAGTAGTCCCGGCTTCCGCATTGAAGGATTTCCTCCATCGGGAGAAGCGGGTAATCCAGATCTTTCCTCGTGTTGACTTCCTTCAGGATGCTCTTTGGTTGGAACATAAATTCAGTGTGGTAATAGATCCGGTTGCCGACATCGAGAAACCTGATGTCCCCTGACAGCCTGTCGCGGGAGAGGATCATTTCGGCAATATCGTTTTTTGTAAATTTCTGTCCGGAATAGTGGTTGAATTTGCGTCGCATTTCCGTTTCGGACAGAATCCCGTACCGGTTCACGATTCCTAAGGCAAGGAGGTCAAGCGCGTTCTGAATAATAAAGTCCGTATCGTTAAAGATCGATTGAATTTTCGGGGCCAGCGCCTTCCTGAAATTTTCAGCCAGTGTAATGACGAATTTATGCTTTTCCGGCGTGTTGACCGAGACCAGCCCCCTTCCGATCAGGGGGATAAAGGGGATCAGGTCATTGGTAGTATAGGTACCGCCGGCATTGATTAGCTTTTCGAGCAGGAAAAACTCCTCGTAGGAATAATATTCCGTCAAAATCTCCGGAACTTCGAGGAGCCGTTTCTCGATGGCTGCTGCGAGCTGCTCTTTTTTCCAGGAAGATTTGTATTCGACGTCGTAATCGATGCAAAAATCAAGTAAATGGGACTTTTTGGCCGAAGAGACCAGGTTTTGGGCGAGGCTTTGGAGGCTCATGTTTTTTGGCGTTAAGATAGATAAAATGTTATTCACATGATAACTTTCCGCACTTGAGCCAACAGGGAAACGAATCCCGGAAAACCGGAATGCGTTCGACGGATTTCAGCACCGGATCAGCCAAAAGCTGAGACTAACCATTGATGCGTAGCTAGCTAAAAGAACGGATGTAGTCAATCCGATTTTGGCAAGGTCATCCTTCAGGTGTTGTTTGCTTACCCCGCGGCGGAGCCTGCGGGGTAAGCAAACACTGTTTTGCCATAGCTGACACCAGATCGGACAAAGCCTTCTCAAGCCATGCAATCCAGGACATTAACCGTAGTTTTTCCGGTGAACCCGGAAAAACCGTCAGGCTAATTAAAGGGTACCGACACCGTATTGGAAGCTACGCCATTGCTGTCAACCACCTGGTAGGTGTAGGTTCCCTTCCGGGTCAGGGTGTTGGTATAACTTTTTGAAGAAACGGTAGCAATCGTTGATCCATTGCGCTTAACCTTATATTTAGGAGTACCTCCCGTCCATTGAAGGGTAACCCGCATCCAGCTGAAGAATTTAACTGTAGTGTAGGTCAGCACAATGTCAGTGGGTTCCGGTGCAGCCGTGACCGTCACGCTTTGCGATTTGGTTCCGGTGGCTCCGTCGTCATCGGTCACTGTCAGGGAGACATTGTATGTCCCGGCAGCAGCATAAGTATGCGAAGGATTTTGTGATGCAGAGGTGCTTCCGTCACCGAAATTCCAGTTCCAGGATGAGATGGTACCATCGCTGTCAGTGCTGGTATCGGTAAAGTTAACTGTCAATTCCGATATTGTGGTAGTAAAGCCGGCGACAGGCGGTTGGTTCACCGGAGGTTGCGGAGGAGTTCCGCCGCCGGAGAGGTCTGCCCATCCAAGATTCTCCTTGTTGCCATCGGGATCGTTCTGGGTATTCAATCCTTCGGCACTCGTCTGAAGTTTTCCTCCATCGATCAACGCCTGTCTGATGCTGTAAACTCCTGCTGCATTGGTAGCCCGTCCGTTCTGCACAATGTAAAGGGCGACCAGTCCGGCCGCGTGCGGAGACGCCATGCTGGTGCCGCTCATGGTGGCATAGTTGGCATCCTTATAACAAGAGAGGATGTTTACCCCCGGAAGGATCAGGTCGATGGCTTTCCCCGCGGAAGTGACAGGATTTCCCGATGTTACGCTCTTGCTGTAGTTGCTGAAAGTCGCCCAGGAATCATCGGCGCCATAGGAGGTGGAACCACCCAGTCCGCCGGGTTGTCCGTCGGAATCGGCCAGCGCCGAAATGGTCATCACTTCGGGATATGAAGCCGGAATGTAATCGTCAGACGTTCCGAATCTCCCATCCTTTCCATAAACATCCACTTTGCTGTTGCCGGCAGCAACCACAACCACGATGCCTTTGTTCACACAATTCTGCACCGCCGTACGATAAGATGTGCTTGTCCCTGTTCCGCCGAGACTCATATTGATTACCTCAATTTCTGACGACCTTGCCGCTACCCAGTTAAGTCCTGCAATGATGTCACTGGTGTAGCCCGATCCACTGCTACTCAGCACCTTGACAGCCCAGATACGGGCACCCGGACAAACACCCACCACACCAAAATCGTTGTCTTTGGCGCCTATAGTTCCGGCGACATGAGATCCGTGGCCATTGTCATCGTCATAATTGCTGTCGGAAGATCCACCGTTGTAATAGCGAACACCCCCGACAACCGTCATGTCAGCATGGTCCTTGTCTACACCAGTATCCACTACTGCCACATCCACATCGGGAGAATCAGAAATTCCGTCAATCGGAACAACGCTGTTCAGATTGGCGGCAAACCTCCTGATTCCTGTCGGAATGGTCTGGGCACAGGTGGTCATCACCAGGTCAGGCTCTATCAACGCAATATTGGGATTCCGCCGAAGTCCTTCGAGTGCCTGCGCAGGAATTCTGGCCGAAAAACCCTTAATGGCATGCTTGTAAACATGCCCTTTCTGGAATCCGTGCCGTCCTTTCAACGTCTCGGTGACACCGTCGGGATCGGTAACATCGTCGCGGAAAATTACAATGTAGCGGTCGCCGGCATTGCCGGAATCCGCCTTCTTCAACTGAAGGGCCTCATCATCCTGCGTCATAAATTCATCGTTTTCGATGCAGGAGAATGCAAGGAAAAGCATAAGGAAAATTGCGGTAAAGCGAAACCATCTTTTCATAACAGTAGTTTTTATAGGTTAATGAGAAATTGTTGCAAACGCAAATGTCCGGCGCAAAGCTTACGGAAAATATGTTCTGCTAAATTCATTCAAGCGACCTATTTCGTCCTTGCAAAGTATATTTTTTTTACCGGTAATTCCAAATAATCAGGTTGAAAAATGGCCATATTCCGATATTTCCCGCAATTCGGGCAGCTAAGCTTCCGGGAGCCCTGTCTGTATTCACCGGAAATTGAGGAAATTAAAGCCTTTCCGGCAGAAAAAGAGGAGCTTGAGATTGTTAAAACTTTCAAAAGATTTGGTATCTCGGAATATTAAAACTACTTTTGAAGAGCATCAGACGTTCATTGAAACCAAAGATATTTCCGCATTAATTCTCTCGTTGGTAAACTCAACACTAAACATCGAAACGAGATAGCTTTCCGGCGTAAAAACAGGCCTGGTAGTTCCGACTTTGTCGGGATGAGTCTTCGGACCGTTGGACGTTTGAGCGACGGGGCACTCAAATCCTGTTCACCGGGGTTTTACACAATCAGAATTAGTGCGGATTTTTTTTGCCCTTTATCAGGGTCACCACCAGGTTGAGCAGGGTCAACGCCGCCATGAAAACCGACACCCGGGCGATGTAATCTCCGTGCTTCACATAAAAGGTGAGCTTGTCATTGAAGTTGATCTGCGCAGTGAGGGCATCCTCCACCCACCATTTGCTGCGCTGCAGCACTTCCCCCCGTTGGCTTATAAATCCCGATATTCCGGTATTGGCCGAACGGGCCACACTGCGCCGGCTCTCCACCGCCCGCAGGCGGGCAAAGGAAAAATGCTGCCGGTAGCCGGGCGTATTTTTCCACCATCCGTCATTGGTGATGATAAAGATCGCCCCGGCACCCTTCCGGATAAACTCAGCCATATACCCCCCGAAGGCAGACTCATAACAGATGGCAGGCGCCACCCGGTCCCCTTCAGGCGTAATGAAGCTGGTGGGCTCGTCCTGCTTGCCCAGAGTGCCGGTGGTGCCCCCCAGGTTGATGATGAAGGAATCGAGGAATTTCAGATATTTCCGGAAGGGCATCTTCTCCACTCCCGGTACCAGGATGGACTTGTGGTAGACCTGGTATCCCCCGTCAGCACCGGTATAAATGGCTGCATTGTATACGTCGTAGACCAGTCCGTCGGCTGCACGACGGGCAGTGGCCGGCACCTCCTCCCCTTCCCGGTAAATCCGGAAGGTCGACGCCCCGATTACCAGTCCGCTCCCCCCGCTCATGCGCGTCAGCTCCTGCAACTGCCTGAAGGCGGGATACCGCAGCAGGTTGCCCTCGTCCCAGTTCTCCTCGAAGACAGTTTCGGGACCCACGATAAAATCGATTCCCCCGATAAGGTTGTTCTCGGCGATCTGAATGAATTTCATCAGCTTCTCGTTGACAGAGCCTTCTCCATGGCTTTCGGTATAGGGATCGATGTTGGGCTGGATGATGAGTACGGTTCGGAGGTCTTCCTTTTCCTCATAGTTGTGGTAGCGGATCACCGACCAGACGGCGGGCAACGCGACCACCACCAAGAGCAGGACGCCCCGGGTGACTTTCTGCCGGAGGGGAAACCCGTCGACTACCATCTTCAGAAAGCCGAACAGAAGGATGCCGACCAGCCACACCCAGAGACTTCCACCGAAAACACCGGTATATTCATACCATTGTACCAGCATGACATTATTACTGAAGCCGTTTCCGAGAGTGAGCCACGGCCATTCGATATCCCAGTGGTAGTGGAAAAATTCAAAAGAGAGCCAGAAGACCACGTAAGCCAGGTATCCTGGTGTTCCCCGGAAGGCGCGCCGCGCCAGATGCGCCAGCCAGAAAACCAGCGACATCAGGAAAGCGTTCACGATGATGGCGAACAGTGCCCCCGCAGGGGTGGCATGCCAGATCCACCAGGTGGTCAGCCCGTTCCAGATCAGAAATGAGAGAAAAGCATGACCCTGGAAGGAGATGCTCCGGAAACGACCCTGCTCCCTCACGAAAAAATCGTCGAGGAGGAGCAGGGGCAGGAAGCCCGCAAAGAGGAGCCACCCCGGAAAGCCAAGCCAGGGAAGGCTGAGCATAACCCCCGACATCACTGCAAGCATCCAGCGTATTGGTCTCTTCATAATCCGCTATTTTAGGTTTTCCGAAACTCCTGATAATATGATTCTTCCTACGTTCACCATGGGTTATTAACATCACCCGTGTGAAAGATACTGGCTTCAGGAAACAAAAATAACCTTTTAAAAAACTATTTTGTCAAAATCATGGTTATTAAGGAGAATAAAATAGAGCCATTGAGAGTGCTTCCCAGCTTTTCGATACGCATAATTCTGCTCACCAGGGTGGCGGCCATGGGCTTCTTCCTCCCGGCGGGATTCCTGTTGGTGGGATGTCTTCTTGTGGGATGTCTTCTGGCACCGCGCCCTCTGGTGGCTCAGACTACCAGAACCTACAAGATCTTCGGACCAAAATACCAGCAGGTGACCATTTCAAGCAATGAGCTCAGTGGAGCGATCTACTACTTGAAATCGGGACACGGGGGTCCCGATCCCGGTGCCCTGGGGAAATACAACGGCCACACCATCAGCGAGGATGAGTATGCCTATGATGTGATCCTGCGGCTGGGGCGCAACCTGATCGAAAGGGGCGCGACGGTTTATTTCATCACCCGTGACCCCAACGACGGCATCCGCGATGATGTGATCCTGAAGCTGGACAAGGACGAAGTCTGCTATCCCAACCTGACCATTCCCCTCAACCAGGTGCAGCGGTTGCGGCAACGCACCGAGGCCGTCAACAAACTCTACCGCGCCAATAAGGGCAAATTCCAGCGGATGATCTCCGTCCACGTCGACGCCCGGAGCACCAACAAAAACATCGACGTATTCTTCTACCACGACAAGCGGAGCAAGACCGGGGAGAAAACAGCCCGGATCATGAAAAACACTTTTGAGGAAAAATACCGGAAACATCAACCCGGCAGGGGATATCACGGCACCGTGTCGGACCGGAACCTCTACGTGGTGGCCAACACCCTTCCTGTGTCGGTATATATCGAACTGGGGAATATCCACCACAAACGGGACCAGCAACGGATCATCACGGCCGACAACCGCCAGGCCCTGGCTAACTGGATGACGGAGGCGCTGGTGAAAGATTTTAAAACCAACAAATAAACTAAGGGTGAGGTTAAGGGAGGGAAATAAACCTTATCATCCCCCGAAAAAATCCTCCAGGTCGCGACGCTCTTTTTTAGTGGGACGGCCGGTTCCGCGCTCGCGGAAGATCCACTGTCCGGCTTTGTGCATCTCAAGAACCTCCAACTCCTCAGGCGGCGTTACATCCGTCATGTACCGGGGCACCTCTTTTGCCCCCACCCTGCTGTTGATAGGTTCCAGCGCCTTGTAGCTGCGCCAGATGGGCGACCAGCGCACCTTCACGATGTCGCCGGGTTTCACCACACGGGAAGCCTTTACAGGCAGTCCGTCCATCATGACCTGGCCTTTGCGGCAGGCCTCTGCAGCCTGGGTGCGGGTGTGGAAAATCCGCACAGACCAGAGCCATTTGTCGATACGGGGATAGTCTGTCATAATCTCTCTGTGCTGCCCCCCGGCTTTACCGGGAATTACTGAGTTCAGCTCTTTCAGGTTCCCGTGGTCTACGCCATTTAATTAATCTTAACCTGAACCTCAACCTCAACCTTCTTCGGTCACCATGGGTTAGTGAATTTCAACCTTTTCAGGGCTGGAGCCACCGGGCCTCTTGTTATATAAGTTCATGGTGCGGTCTATACCCAGGGTGCCGAAACTCCGGATCACCTCCATGCTGGTGTCGACCAGGGGAGGCAACTCCTTCTTCTCCTCCGGGGTCCACCGTCCCAAAACATAGTCCACCTGATAACCCCGGTGGAAATTATCCCCGATTCCGAAACGGAGCCTCGCAAATTCGTTGGACCCCAGCACACCGCTGATGTTCCGCAGTCCGTTGTGACCCCCGTCACTCCCTTTGGCCTTCACCCTGATGGTTCCGAAGGGAAGCGCCAGGTCATCGCATACCACAAGCAAGTTCGACAGGGGAATATTCTCCTTTTTCAGCCAATAATTGACGGCACGTCCGCTAAGGTTGACATAGGTGGTCGGCCGCAGCAAAACAAAAATCCGCCCCGCGAATTTGTATTCTGCCACAAATCCGTAACGACGATCCTCAAAAACAATATTGGACGCACCGGCCAGCGCGTCCAATATCAAAAAGCCAACGTTGTGGCGGGTATTGTCGTATTCCTTTCCGATATTGCCCAGTCCGGCAACCAGGTATTTCAACGACGTCGGTATTAATTATTTCTTACCGCCTTTTTCCGTAGCGGCAGCCGCAGCGGCAGCCTTGGAAGCACGGGTAATGGAAACGGTGGCGATGACATTCGATTTTCCGGTAAGGAATTCCATGCCTTCAAAATGCAGGTCACCCACTTTCACGCTCTGTCCCACGTCAAGGCTTGTCACATCAACATTCACGACATCGGGAAGGTTCTTCACCAGCCCCTTCACCCTGATCTTCCGCATGTTCATCTTCAGTTTACCCCCGGCCTTGATCCCTCTGGCACTCCCCACGATTTTGACAGGAAGTTCCACCTTCACCGGCTTCTTTTCGCTGATGCCCAGAAAATCGGCATGGATCAGTTCTTCTTCCACAGGATGCCACTGCATATCCTGAAGGATCGCCTGATGAACTTTCCCTTCCAGGTTGAGGTTCACCACAAACACATCGGGGGTGTACACCAACGAACGGAATTCACTGAACGGAACACTGAAATGAATCGGGTTTTCACCCCCGTAAAGCACACAGGGAACCAGTTTCTGTAGACGCAGCTTTTTCGAATCTTTCTTTCCGGTTACTTCCCGGATTTTTCCATTGATCTCTAATGACTTCATTTTAAGACTTTTAATTAATTATGGTACTCAGTTCTTCCTTCTGCGGAAACGCAAATACTTCCGCGGAAAGACAAACAGCATGCATAACCGATATGGCTGCCGTTTTGAAAAAAGCGGTGCAAATATAGCACTTACTTGAAATATAACGAACTAATCGACCGATTTTTGTATACCCTTCCGATGGCTTCGGCGAAAGCTCCGGCCACGGAAATGTATTTCAGCTTGGGTGAAGTGGTTTTCGGAGGAAGGGAATTGGTGAAATATAGTTCTTCGAGCACCGATTTCTCGATATTTTCGATGGCGGGCCCCGACAGGACTCCGTGGGCGGCGAAAGCGCGTACACTGTTGGCGCCCTTTTCGACCATCAGCCGGGCGGCTTTGGACATGGTGCCGGCAGTGTCGATCATGTCATCGACGATGATGACGTCTTTCCCCGCCACTTCTCCGATCAGGGTCATCGAGTCGACCACGTTGGCTTTGGCGCGCGACTTATGGCAGATCACCATGTCGGTTTCCAAAAGGCGCGCATAGGTATTGGCCCGCTTGGTGCCCCCCACATCGGGAGAAGCAATGGTGATATCGCGCAATCCCAGGTTCCGGATAAAGGGGATGAACAGGGCCGACGCAAACAGGTGATCCACAGGAACATTGAAAAATCCCTGAATCTGGTCGGCATGGAGGTCCATAGTGATCACCCGGTCCACGCCGGCTGCCGAAAGGAGATCGGCCATCAGCTTGGCCCCGATCGAAACCCGCGGCTTGTCCTTGCGGTCCTGCCGCGCATAACCGAAATAGGGGATCACGGCAATAACCTTGTAGGCACTGGCACGCTTGGCCGCATCGATCATCAGAAGAAGTTCCATTATGTTGTCGGCCGGAGGAGGGGTCGACTGAACAATGAAAACATGAGAGCCGCGAATCGTCTCTTCAAAACAGGGTTCAAATTCACCGTCGGAAAAAACCGCACACGAGGTCTCCCCCAGTTCGATTTCCAGACTTTTGCAAATTTCTTCAGCCAGATATCGCGAATAGCGACAAGAAAAGACTTTCAGAGGATGACGTTTGGTTCCCATAATCGTTGCTTTTCATGGTCCGATAGTTATGCAAAGTTATAACTTTACACATTCCGTGGAACAGTCCGGTAAAGATTGGTGGTATTTTGCGAAGGGAAAGTTTGGTGGGTCAGAGTTTCCCCCAGGAGGCGGAGACTTCCCCGATGAAGTCCAGGATCTCTTTCTTTCCCAGGATCCGGGAAGAAGAGGTAATGAAAATATGCGGAAGAGGCTCGAACAATCCCGAGAGCACCTCTTTGTATTTCAGGATTGCCAGTTCAGCAGCCTCGGGCTTCAGTTTGTCACTCTTGGTGAAAACCACCGCAAAGGGGACCTGGTTCTCCCCCAGCCAGGTCATGAAGCCGAGGTCGGACTCCATGGCCTGATGACGGATGTCGACCAGAACGAACAGACAGCAGAGGTTGACCCGCTGAAGGATATACGCCCTGAAGAACTTCTCCCACTTCTCCCTTTCGGCTTTCGGAACTTTCGCATATCCGTAGCCGGGGAGGTCAACCAGATACCACGACTCATCGATCAGAAAATGGTTGATCAGCCGGGTTTTGCCGGGTTTCCCTGAGGTCTTCGCCAGCGACTTGCTGTTGGTGAGCATGTTGATGAGCGAGGACTTGCCGACATTCGACCGGCCGATGAAGGCGTACTCCGGCTTATCGGGCCGCGGACATTTCCCGGGATCGCTGTTGCTAACAAAAAAGCGGGCTTGTTTGATTTCCATAGTACTTTTATTCGATATAGATTTCCAGAAGCCGCGCTTCGCCTTCCCGGGGCGTCAGCACAAAATTATCCATAACGGCGGGGACCAGCACCGTATCCCCCCGGCGGATCACCTCCTCTCCCCCCTCCCACGACAGGGTCACCTCCCCTTTGATGCCCATGAATATCACGAAGGAATCGAGGTGCGGCACATCCTTTTCCACCAGCCGGTCCATCTCAACGACATTGACGGTGAAATAGGGGCAGGTTGCCAGCAGCGACGACTGGTTTTTTTCCGCGGAATAGCGGGTTTTGTTATCCTTCTGCCAGGAGAAGTCAATGGCATCGAGGGCCAGCTCAGTATGGAGCTTCCGTTTCTTTCCCTGCTTATCCGTCCGGTCGTAGTCGTAAATGCGGTAGGTCACATCGGAAGTCTGCTGAATTTCAGCCACCAGGATACCTTTCCCGATGGCATGAACCCTTCCGGCAGGGATAAAAAAGACATCACCCGGGTGCACCTCCTCACTCAGGAGGAGGTCGGTGATGCGGCCGCTTCCGAGGTATTCCAGGTATTTCTCCCGGTCCACCTTCTGGTTAAAGCCTGAAATCAGCTTCGACCCCGGATCGGCATCCACGACATACCACATCTCCGTCTTTCCGTAGGCGGAATGACGCTCGCGCGAAAGTTCATCCCCGGGATGCACCTGAATGGAGAGGTCGTCTTGGGCATCGATGAATTTGATGAGCAGCGGAAATTCAATCCCGTACCGGTCGTAGACTTTTTCCCCCACCAGGTCGCCCATGTAAATTTCGATTAACTCCTGAAGGTCATTATCGCGAAGAAAACCATTGTCCACTACCGAAATATACCCTTCTACGGCCGAAATCTCCCAGCTCTCCCCGCACCGTTCCTTCGGACAGGCAGCTTTCCCCAAGACCCTCTGCAGACGGTTTCCGCCCCAGATCCGCTCCTGGAAAAAGGGTTTGAATTTTAAAGGATATAACCTGCTCATGACATCGCCGCAATTATTTAAAGTTGGTACTGATTTCGTGCGAAATTAAAACTAATTTAGCTGTGTGAACGGGTAATCCGCCCTTTTACCATGATTTTTAACTAAACACGTCAGAAAATGCTTGTTATAGGAATTGCAGGAGGTACCGGATCGGGGAAAACCACCGTCGTGAATAAAATCGCCGAATCGTTTACCGAAGGAGAGGTGGCGATCCTGACACAGGACGCGTACTATTTTGACAATAGCCACCTGTCGCTCGAAGAACGGCGTAAGAAGAATTTCGACCGTCCCGACGCCATTGAATTTAAACTGATGGTGGAACACATCAAAGCCCTGAAAGAGGGAAAAACCATCCTCCAGCCCACTTATTCGTTCATCACCTGCACCCGCCAGGAGGAGACCATCCCGGTGGAACCGCGCCACGTGCTCATCGTGGAAGGAATCCTGTGCCTTGCTGACGAAAACCTGCGCCGGCTCATGGATGTCAAGGTGTATGTAGACTGCTCTTCCGACGTGCGCCTTACCCGGGTGATCAGACGAGATATCATGGAACGGGGACGCGATGTGGAAACGGTTCTGGACCGCTACGAAAAGACCGTGCGCCCCAGCCACCTGCAATTCATTGAACCCACCAAGAATTTCGCCGACATCATCATCCCCCAGGGCGGACTCAACCATAAAGCCATCGAAATCCTCACCAACTACATCAAACAAATCCTCAAAAAAACTCCCAAAACCCATGCTTGACGCCTTCCATCCCGACGAAGTCGTTTTGCGATTTATACTACGATCACTTCACGCTCCAGGTCCACGCCGAACCGCTCCTGCACCGACCGGCAGATCTCTTCCGACAGCTTAAAAATTTCCTTTCCGGTGGCACTGCCGTAGTTGATCAGCACCAGGGCATGATCACGGTGAACACCTGCATCCCCCTTTCGGAAACCCTTCCAGCCGCATTGATCGATGAGCCATCCCGCCGATAGTTTTACCAATCCCTCCCCGGACGGATAGACCGGTATCGCGGGATACGCCGCCCTCAACCGCGCAGCCGTACTTGCACCCACAACGGGATTCTTGAAAAAACTACCCACATTGCCCAGCATTGACGGATCAGGAAGCTTCCGCCGGCGAATCCTGATCACCGCCTCCCGGACATCTGTCACTGTGATATCTATGTTATGTCCACCTACCGGACCGGGTCCCGCCACCTGATGATCAAACCGGTTTGTGCTACTGATTTTAGCCTCAACGTCATTTTGTCCCTCGTCCCCGATTTCCTTTTTAATCTCAACCTCAGCCTTTATCTTAACCTTAACTTTATCTCGTTCCTCGTCCCCGGTCTTGACTTCGTTTTCATTTTCGTTACCGGCCTCGTCTTTAATCTCAACCTCATTTCGCAGGTCTCCGTACTCCAGCACCAGTTCAGGCACCCGGTCCAGCCTGAAAACCACCGAGGTGATGATGAATCTCTCCCTGAGTTCCTCCTTGAAAATCGAGGTACGATATCCGAAGCGGCATTCCGCAGCGCCGTATTCTCTGATCTCCCCTGACGGCACCGCCACGCCGGTCACCGAGCTGATCACGCTGGCAGCCTCGCGGCCGTATGCCCCGATGTTCTGCACCGGGACCGCCCCCACCCTTCCGGGAATCAGGGATAGGTTTTCGACACCGCCCCACCCTGCCTCCACGGCATACCGGACGAAATCATCCCACACCACCCCGGCTCCGGCACGCAGCCACACATGATGGTCATCCTCCTTTTCCACGGTGATGCCGGTCACCGCCGGACGAATTACCATTCCTGGGAAATCGCGGGTGAAGAGCAGGTTGCTGCCGCTTCCCAGGACCAGGACCGGGTCAAACAACCGGGGATTCTCCCGCAGCAAATCCGCCAATTCCGCGGAATCAGTGAATTCCAGAAAATAACGGGCTTTTGCTTCCGTTCCAAAAGTATGGTACGCTCTCAGCGATATGTTCTCCCGTAACCGCATCGGCATTCGTTTCGCCAAAGATACACCAATGCCGGGAATAGTAACTTTTTAATTTTCTTCCTACATTAGCGGAAATTTGTCGTTTTGAAAAAGATCATTGTTTCGGTGACCAATGACCTGTCGGGGGACCAGCGGGTGGACCGGGTGTGCCGTACCCTGACCGGGATGGGATTCCGGGTGTTGCTCGTTGGCCGGAAGCTCCCGGCATCGGCACCCCTGGCGGAGGTTCCTTACGACAGCCGTCGCATGCGCCTTCTCTTCCGGAAAGGACCCCTCTTTTATGCAGAATTCAATATCAGGCTCTTCCTCTTCCTGATCTCTCATCGCTTCGACCTGCTCCTCTCCAACGACCTGGACACCCTGGCAGCCAACCGGTTTGCCGGATGGTTGCGCAGAAAACCGGTGGTTTACGACAGTCACGAATATTTTACGGAAGTCCCCGAACTGGTCGACCGTCCGGGTGTGAAGAAAATATGGATGTGGCTGGAAAAACGGCTGATCCCCGGTGTCGCTGCCGCCTATACGGTGAGCCAGCCCATCGCGGAAGCCTATTCCCAAAAATATGGCGTCCCCTTTGCTGTGGTGCGGAACCTGCCGTTCCCGGCATCAGCCGGAAGGAGAGCGGACGGGGTACCATCAGCGACATCTTCCAAAGAAACAATTTGCGGGGAGCCATCACCTCCGACATCTTCCGAAGAGACATTATCGGTACAGCTATCTGTGGAATCTTCCGAAGAGACATTATCGGTACAGCTATCTGTGGAACCTTCCGAAGAGACATTATCGATACAGCCATCAGCAAGATCTTCCGAAGAAACCTTTTCCGGGGAGCAATCACCTGCGACTCCTTCCGAATACACATTAGCCGGGGTGCCACCATCTGCGGCACCTCCCGAAGAAACAACTTCCTGGAAATCGTCAGCGGAAGGAGCCGGCCTAACCCCAGGCCGGCCGGTGATCATCTACCAGGGAGCGTTGAACAAAGGGCGCGGACTGGAGCATGCAATCCTGGCCATGGACCACCTTCCTGAAGCGGAGCTGGTCATCGCCGGCAGTGGCGACCTGGAAGAGGAACTCCACACCCTGGTCAGCGGCCTCCACCTGAATAATGTAAGATTCGCAGGCAGACTTTCCCCTGACCACCTGTGGATCCTTACACGGCAGGCCAGCCTGGGAATCTCCGTCGAGGAGGACCTCAGTCTCAACTACCGCTATGCATTGCCCAACAAACTCTTCGACTACATCAGGGCACGCATTCCCGTGGTGGTCTCCGACCTTCCCGAAATGAGACGTATCGTAACCGATTACGGCATCGGCCTCATCGCTCCTTCCCGCGACCCGGAAACCCTGGCAGATATCTTCCGGAAAGCGCTCACCGACACCTCCCTGCGCAGGCAGTGGATCCAAAACCTCGACACCGCCGCCCGGGACCTCCACTGGGACAACGAAAAAGAAATCCTTCAGGAAATATTCAGGAAATTCTCCTGTTAATAATGGAACCTGCAGGAGATTATTTCTATTGAAGTCTCGTCAAAAAAATATACTAAGCGATGTTCTTTACTGATTCTCCTTGACCAATACCTTTCAGATCATGTTTTAAGGCTTCGGGCTTTCCAATCCCATTAACGGGATTTCTTGCAGTTTCCCTGACAAGTTCAGAAATTATCAAAAATGTTTTCTTATCTGAATTTAGCCATCCCAGATAATCAGCGTAGGCTGACGGGGTAAAGGTTATATTAAGCATTGCAAGGTTTATTCACTTCTTACGGAGAAGCTCATCTGTGTGCTGTAAAAACTCCTCCGGAGTAAACGACACGATGGATTCACTGGCTATGCTTTCAAACAAATGCTGTTTGTTTGCCGGATTGGATGTCAGGTCCTCAGTTTCATCCATTTCAGTTGTAATTGTAATGATGACTGGTTTACCTTCAAATAATCTTTTAATCTTCAGCAACAACTCCTCCGTCAATTCCTTTGATGCTATTTAAAATGTCGCCTCCATAGTTCTCTAGATGTACGTAAAATCATTGAATTTTGAGCCCCTTGGTACCTTAATAGAAACTCCTCGCTGGCTCTGCAGCGAGGAATCCGATTCCGTAGAGGACTTCTCTATTGTCTTGCTCGCTAACCCCGCGGTAGAACCGACGGGGGATGCGCTCGCCGGAATTCAGCCAAATAATCCTGGTAAAACCCTACAATATTCTAATCCTCTGGTATTCTGATATTCGAGATTCAAGATTCAGGATTCTGCCCTTTTCCGTAAGTCGAGGGCCGCATGATACCGTGCCGCATTCCTTTCGTGTTCGGCATTGGTGCGGGCAAAGTTATGATACCCCGAAAAGTCCTCCCGGGCACAGAAATAGTAAAAGTTGTGGCGTTCGTAATTGAGTACGGCATCGATGGATTGGATTTCCGGAAAGGTGATCGGTCCGGGTGGCAGGCCGGCATTCAGATAGGTATTGTAGGGGGAATCGATTTCCAGGTGCCGGTTAAGGATCCTCCGGAGGGTGATGTCTCCGGCGGCAAACTTCACCGTGGGATCGGCCTGCAGCGGCATCCCCTTCCGCAGCCTGTTGATGTAAACCCCGGCAATCCGTGGTTTTTCACTCTGTTTGTTGCTCTCTTCCTGAACAATCGCCGCCAGGGTCGCCACCTCTGCGGGAGTCATGTTAAGATTCCGGGCTTTCTCCTGCCGCTCTGCATTCCAGAAAGCCTCATGCTCCCGTTTCATCCGGTCGCCAAACTCTTCCGCGGAAGTGGTCCAGTAAAATTCATAGGTGTTGGGAATGAACATCGCCGGAAAGGTCTCCATGGTGAAGCCATACGATTCCGCAACTGCAGGGGTAAAAAGTCCCAGCACGGAGAGGGAATCGGCTTCGAGATAACGGCTTACCACCCCAGCAAGCTGTTCAGGGGTCCTGATGTTGTTGAAAACCAATTGCACCGGCTCCTGCAACCCGGCCCGCAGTATGTTGACTGCCGTGTTGGTGCTCATCCCGGGGTTAAAATGATACCTGCCGGGCTTGATATAGTCGGTGCACTCCTTCCGCTTCGCCACCCAGCGGAATGCCTTCATGCTGCGCATCACGCCATTCTTCTCCAGCGTGTCCACCACATTGTCGAAACTCTCCTTTTCGCGGATGTAGAGATAATAATCCTTCTGCACATTGGGTTTGAAAACATAGCCGTAAAGCTGCCACGCCCGCAATCCCGTCAAAGCTGCCAGAATGACACCTATCAGGATGAATCTCTTTCCCAGCCGCGGGAAAAGCATCGGTTTGAATTTCATCTGAGGCATAACCGTATGTTAAATTCCCATGGTTTCAACCATAGGAGTGATGAAAGATAAAGCCCCAAAGATACAAATTTCATGCCTCCCCGAAAGGGATCCCCGCAGCTGCCGTAAAACTGTCCTTTCCGCTGTCCAAATCGAAAAACCGGTCCCCCGCCTTCACCCTGCAGCCGGAAGATGAACAAACGCACTTTTTTTGTAATTTCGCCGCTGAAAAATTTAACTGCATATCATGTTACAGGTCCGACTTTCCGGCGACATCTGGTTTATGGGTTTCAACGACCGGCGAACCCATCTTTTTGAAAATATTTGGCCCATTCCCCACGGAATCAGCTACAATTCCTACCTCATCATCGATGAAAAAATCGCCCTCATCGACACCGTCGAACGGCAGTTCATCGACGACTATCTCGACCATATCGCGTCGCTGATCGGCGACCGCCAGGTGGATTACCTGGTTATCAACCACATGGAGCCGGACCATTCCGGAGCTCTGAAGGCGCTGATCACCAAATATCCCGGCGTGACCCTGGTGGGGAACAAAAAGACCTTCCAACTGGTGGAAAGCTATTACCTCAAGCCGGAAAAGGTGGTAGAAGTTTACGATGACGACACCCTGGAACTGGGCCGCAACAAGCTGCAGTTCCGTACCATCCCGATGGTCCACTGGCCCGAGACAATGGTGAGCTACGAGGTGAACAGCGGGATCCTCTTCGCCGGCGATGCCTTCGGAAGTTACGGCACCCTCGACGGCGGAATCTTCGACGATGAAATCAACCTCGACTTTTACGAGGTGGAGGTGATGCGCTACTTCACCAACATCGTGGGAAAATATTGCGCCCACACCCAGCGGGCCATCAAAAAACTGGCTGACCTGGAGATCAGGATGATTGCGGCCACCCACGGTCCGGTATGGCGCACCGACCTCAACTGGGTCCTCAGCCGTTACAACAAGTGGAGTTCCTACGATATGGAGAACGGCGTGGTCATCGTTTATGGCTCCATGTACGGTAACACCCAGAAGATGGCCGAGGTGGTGGCCCGCAGGCTGGCCGAAAGGGGCATTAAAAACATCAGGGTCTACGACGCCTCTAAAACCCACGCCTCTTACATCATCAACGACATTTTTAAATACCGGGGGTTTATAGTAGGAAGCTGCGCATACAACAACGCCATCTTCCCCAATGTAGGCACACTGCTCACGACCATCGAGCACATGGGCGTGAAAAACCACCTCCTGGGAATTTTCGGTAATTATTCCTGGAATGGCGGGGGCGTCAAGAGCCTGGCGGAATTTGCCGAAAAGATGAAGTGGGAACAGGTGTATGCCCCTGTCGAGGAGAAAGGTGCCCTGAAAGTCGACACCAGGGAGGAACTCCTTCGCCTCGCTGACGCCATGGCCGACAAACTCGCAAGTAATTAGCCGATGCCACCCCTCCTTAAAAAAGGAGGGACATTTTTACAGCAGTTGTGAAAAATCCAGATGGCCGTCTGATGCGGTGGCGTCGATGAGGCGTTTGCCTTCGCATACCAGGGTGCGCGCTTTGTGTTTGCTGATCAGCGTGTAGTCATGGGTGGCCATAAGTACCGTCTTGCCGGCACGGTTCAACTCCTGCAACAACCCCAGGATATGCTCCGAGGTTTCCGGGTCCAGGTTGCCGGTGGGCTCATCGGCCAGAATTACCGGAGGATCGTTGAGCATGGCCCGGGCAATCACCACCCGCTGCTGCTCTCCCCCCGACAGGCGGTGCGGCATCTTCATCATCTGCTTTTCCATACCCACCTGTTCGAGAACATGACTGACCCTGTCGATGATCTGCTTCTGCTGCTTCCACCCAGTGGCCTTCAGCACAAATTCGAGGTTGGCCATCACACTCCGGTCGTTCAGCAGCCTGAAATCCTGAAAAATAACCCCCAGCTTGCGCCGCAACATCGGAAAATCACGGGGCCTGAGGGGATTGAGATTGTAACCCGCCACATTGCCAGTACCGGTTACCAAAGGAATTTCCCCGTTCAACGTCTTGATAAGGCTCGACTTGCCCGTCCCTACCCTGCCGATGATATAGACAAACTCCCCTTCTTCGACATGCATCTCCACACTCCCCAAAATCAACTCCTCACGCTGGAAAATATCGGCATCCTTTAATTCAATGATCGTTTTGGCGGCCATTTTACCCTTTTTTTGACGAAGGTAAAGCAAACTTTTTTACCATCCCCGATAATAAACGAAAGTAACTAACAGTTTTTTGTTGAGAAATAGCTTCCGCAGGCAGGCTTTACCCCGGCGGATTGTTCTATTTTCGACAAATTATGGCAGCCATCTCAGCTTTGCACGTTATTTGCTGTAACCGTCCAGTTAAAACTTACCGGAATGAAGAAATGTAAGCTACCTGCATTCATGGCCTTCCTATTGTTCCTGGCAATGGGAATTCAGGCTCAGGAAACCCATTATTACACTGAAATCCAGAAGGATATCGCCCTCGGAAAAGAGTTGTTTCACACCCACAAATACAACGCCTCTTACCGGCAGTTTGAAAAGATCTTTGAAAAAGCAGACCCCCGGTCCGAGATTGCTTCCGAAGCCTATTACTACATGGCCCTCTCGGCGCTCCGGTCCGAACATGTGACGGGCGACAAACTGCTCAACAATTTTATTAAAGAGTATGCCGACAGTCCGTACAGCAATTACGCAAAATTCTACCTCGGACAGTACCATTTCGAGAAAAAAAGGCACCAACTGGCTGTACGCACCCTCGGCAGCGTGGAAAGGGACGGTCTTTCGCAGGATGACCAGGTGGAAATCGGCTATATGACCGGGATATCCTACATGATGATCGACGAGCTCGACCTGGCGCTCAACGAGTTTGTCATGATCAAGGACAAAAAGCACATCCTGGCCCGGCCCGCGCTCTACTACTATTCCCACATCAACTACCTGAAGGAGGATTATGACACCGCCCTGGAAGGATTCCGCCAGTTGGAGAACGATCCCAATTTCAACAAGGTGATCCCCATGTATGTGAGTCAGATTTATTACAAGAAAGGGCAGTATGACGATGTGATTGACTACATCGTCCCCATCATCAACGACGTGGAAGAGTCCTACAAGCCCGAACTCTCCAAGATCATCGGGGATTCTTACTTTCACATGCGCCGCTATTCCGACGCTCTTCAGTTCCTGGAATATTACCACGAAACCCCCGGGACGAAATCGCGCGAGGACAACTACATCCTGGGGTTCTCCCTGTATCATGGCGGAGAATATGACAAAGCAGTCCCCTTCCTGGAAAGGGCCTCCAAGGGAACCGACCTGATGGCCCAGAACAGCTACTACATCCTGGCCGACGCCTATGTGAAAACTGACCGGAAAGAGAAGGCGCGCATCGCGTTTGAGGCGGCTTCGGAAATGGATTTTGACGCAGCCATCAAGGAGGACGCCCTCTTCAACTACGCCAAGCTGACTTATGAACTTTCCTATTCACCATTCAATGAGACCATTAAGGCCTTTGACAAATACATCACCCTCTACCCCAATTCCGACCGCAACACCGCCGCTTATGAGTACCTCGTACAGGTGTACATGGTGACGAAAAACTACCGCGACGCCATCAGTTCCATCGAAAAGATCAAGGTCAGGAATCCCGAAATCAACCAGGCCTATCAGCGGGTGACCTATTACCGGGGACTGGAACTTTTCAGCAACGAGTCGTATGAGCAGGCCATTTCCTATTTCGACAAGTCGCTGCAGAACGCCATTGCCAATCCCGTCACTGGGGGGGCCCGTTTCTGGCGTGCCGAAGCGCTTTACCGCACCGGGGACTACAATGCAGCCATTACGGGCTATAACCAGTTTCTGGCAACACCGGGGGCTTCGTCCATCCCCGAGTACAATGAGGCTTTTTACAACCTGGGGTACTCCTATTTCAAGCTGGAGGATTACGGCAGAGCCCGGACCAATTTCAACAAATTCCTGACGGCCAGCCTTGGAAAGCGCACCAACAAGGTGGCTGACGTTTACAACCGGGTGGGCGATACCCATTTCGTGTCGCGGGAATATTCCGAAGCGGTCCGCAATTACCAACAGGCCTTTTCGATGAAGGTTTACGATGCCGACTACTCCCTGTACCAGATGGCCTATTGCAGCGGACTTCAGCGCAACGAGGCAGGAAAGATCAGCCAGCTCAGGAGCCTGGTCACCTCCTTCCCGCAGTCGCCCTATGTCGACGACGCCCATTACGAATTGGGGCGCTCCTATGAAAGGGAAGGAAAATTCAGCGATGCCAAAAGGGAATACCAGGCCATCATCGACAAATACCGGGAGAGCACCTATTATCCCAAAGCCCTGCTCCAGATGGGCCTCGTGAATTACAACCTCTCCGAGTACCAGAATGCGCTGAAATATTACAAGCAGGTGGCCGAGAATTACGGAGGTACCCAGGAAGCCCAGGCAGCCCTCATGGGGATCAAAAACTGCTATGTCGAGATGAACAACGTGGATGCTTACTTCGCCTATGCCAACACCCTGGGGTCGGGGAGCGTGGTGACCACCTCGGAACAGGATTCCCTGACCTACTACTCCGCCGAAAAGCAGTTCATGGCCAACGACCCGAACGCCATCGCCCAGTTGGAAAGGTACCTGAAGCAGTTCCCCGACGGAAGCTTCGTCCTGAACGCCCATTTCTACCTGGGGGAAGCCCTTTATGCCAAGGAGAGATATACCGAATCGCTCGACCACTATCTCTATGTGACGCGTCAGCCACTGAGTGCTTTCAGCGAACAAGCCCTGGCGCGGGCTTCCGAAATGCTCTTCAACGCAGGGAAGCTCACCGAAGCCCTCGAACTTTTCGACCGGCTGGAAACCGTTTCTAACAACCCCTGGAACAAAGTGCGGGCGCTGGCGGGGAAAATGCGCTGTAACTTCAGGATGGAGAAATTCCGTAACGCCATCGACGATGCCGCAAAACTCACGAAGGCCGAAAAGGTCACCCCCGAGCTGACCCGTGAAGCCTCCTACGTCAGCGCCAAATCATATTACATGCTGGGAAATTATGACCAGGCCTTGCCGGGGTTGCAGGAAGCTTCCGCGGAAACCAACACCGCCGGTGGCGCCGAAGCCAAATACCTCCTGGCCGATGTCTACTTCAAAAAACAAAACCTGGCAGCTTCCGAAAAGGAGATCATGGACTTCATCAACAAGGGAACCTCCCACCAGTTCTGGCTGGCAAAGAGTTTCATCCTGCTCTCCGACATCTATGTGGCACGGAAAGACGACTTCCAGGCCAAGCATACCCTGAAAAGCCTTCTGGAAAATTATCCCGTCAAAGACGACGGCATCATCGCCGAAACACAAAGAAAGCTTAACGAGGTCGAAGCCCGCGAAAAGAAGGAGACGGAGCCCGCGCAGGCCAATCCCATGCAAATCAAAATCAATTAAGAAAACCGAGGAATCATGACGATACGAGATTTTTCAACCGGAATGGCCCTGCTGGCCTTTCTCCTGGGAGCCCCGATATCAGCCACCCCACAGACCGACACCATTCACCGTGAGGTGGAAGTAGTCAAAGCCTATGCCCCCACGGCAATCGATGCGGAAAAAATCAACGAGATGCCGGTCATCAAAGACGAAGCTCAGCGAAAACCCGATTTCAGATACACCATAGACGGCAAACCGGTATTTTCCACGCTCTCGGTGAAAACCCTCCAAGCCGCCAACATCATCGGAAAACCGAAGGATGAACCCGGATTCGGACTGGTCAGGGCGGGTTTCGGGAATTATAACAAACCCTACGGAGAACTCTATTTCAACAACAAGAAGAGCAAGAACTCCATCTTCGGGTTGCACGCCAAACATCTGTCGTCGCACAGCAAGCTCACCCTGCTGAACGGCGACCGGGTACAGGCACCCTTTTCGGACAACGAGGCGGAAGTATTCCTCAAACACATGTTCCGGAAATCGACGCTCTCGATGAACCTGGGCGTGACCCACAACGGCTTCCGCTACTACGGATACCCCGGAACCGGGGAGGGCGACACCATTCCCTATATTCTGAAAAAGGAGAAACAGGAATATTCCCATCAGGGCGACAAGCAAGCCTTCACCCGCGGAGGAATCAACATCAACCTCCGAAATATCTATGCCACGAAAAGCGACCCTTCGGCGGGACTTGACTTTGACTATTACCGCTTCGGAACCAAAACGGGACAACGCGAGGATTTCGCCCGCTTCAATATGGATTTCAACCGTCCGCGGCAGGGCTTCTCCCTCCTTTTGAACGCCGGCATCGAATACTCGGGGGTCTCTTCGGTCTATTCCTCCTGGCCCGATATCACTCCCCTCCCCGGACTTCTGAACGTTTTGCCCGACGAAATCAGGCAACTCCTGGAGTATGATACCGATACAAGAAAGCAAACCTGGGTCTATTTCAAACCTGCGGTCTTCCTCGGAAATGAAACCATTAACCTCAAGCTGGGTTTTAAATCCTGGATCGTTCGCGGAAAAGTGGACGAGACCTCCTTTAAGATCGCCCCCGATGTGCGCTTTAACTTCTCCCCGGTGAAGGAGATCATCAACATGTTCGCAGGCGTCGACGGTGACTACCACCATAACCACTACTCTGCCGTCGCCTGCGAAAATCCTTTCGTCGACCCGAAACTGAGCGTGAAAAACCACCTCGAGAAATTCAGATTCTTCGGCGGCTTTGACGGACGACTCTCGTCAAAGACCAATTTTAAGATCCAGGTCGACCATTCCATCTTCAATGACCGTCCTTTTTACTACCTACAGGGATTCGACACTCCCGGCGCTTTTCCCGGGCCCGGTCCCGATTATGTTGACAACACCTTCAAGGTATTGTACGACAGCCTGAACATCACAAAGTTCAACGGAGAGATCACTTACATCGTCGGGGACAAAATCAACGTATTGCTGAGCGCCAACATCTACAAGTACAAGATGACCAGGGAAGCCAAAGCGTGGAACATGCCCTCCTTCGACGCCACAGTGACCCTGAATTACATGGTGAACGACCGCCTTAGCGTGGCCGCCGACATTTATGCCATCGGGAAACGGACCGGACTGGTCAAACAATATGATTTCTTTGACGGAATCTTTGTCGACATTAACGATCCGGAATCCCTTTTAAAACCAGCACTGAAGGAATATACCCTGGAGACCGCTTTCGACATCAACCTAAGGGGAAACTATGCCATCACCTCAAAACTGTCGGCTTTCGCGCAACTTAACAATTTCGGATTGCAGAAATATGAGCGCTGGCTGGGCTATCCAGTCCAAAGTTTTAACATGCTGGCGGGAATCAGTTATTCTTTCTAAAAACTGATTTTTGCCGGTATTAATTTATTAACAAAATGGCGTTTTAACCCGTGGAATCTCCCTTCCCACGGGTTATTTTGTTATATTTGCACGTTGGTTTGAAGAGAGAATTTCGACTTTTTAAGTTATTGATTAACAGATGTTTTCCAGAACCAATTTACACGACTGAAAAGGTCAATTGGTTTAACGGACCATTGGAAAACAGAAGAGACAAATCAGGAGAAAATTATGAGTGATAATGAAATGAACGGTCAGCTGAACGGGAACGGAAATACGGATGAGAATTACGGAGCTGACAGTATCCAGGTGCTTGAAGGTCTCGAGGCGGTACGGAAGCGTCCGGCCATGTATATCGGCGACGTGAACGACCGGGGATTGCATCACCTGGTTTACGAAGTGGTGGACAACTCGATTGATGAGGCGCTGGCAGGTTACTGCCAAAATATTGAAGTGACCATCCATCCCGACAACTCGGTCACGGTGAAAGATGACGGCCGGGGGATTCCCACGGAATTGCATACCAAGGAAAACCGGTCGGCACTCGAAGTAGCGCTGACGGTCCTCCATGCCGGAGGGAAATTTGACAAAGGCAGCTACAAGGTGTCGGGAGGGTTGCACGGGGTGGGCGTATCGTGTGTGAACGCCTTATCATCTTACATGAAGGCGGAAGTGCGCCGCGACGGAAAAGTTTGGGTGCAGGAGTACAACATCGGCAAACCGCTGTATCCCGTCAGAGAATGTGGCCTTAGCGACGAAACCGGCACCATCATCACCTTCAAACCCGACAACACCATTTTTCAGACTACGGAATACAAATATGAGATCCTGACGGTGAGGCTCCGGGAGCTGGCTTTCCTGAATGCAGGCATCAGCCTGAAGATCACCGACGAAAGGGTCATCAAAGAGAACGGGGAATTCAAAAGCGAGACTTTTTTCTCCTCCCAGGGACTGAAGGAGTTTGTGGAATATCTCGATGATTCGCGGGTTAAGCTGACGCCCGAGATCATCCATGTCTCCACCGAAAAGAACGGGATTCCGGTGGAAATCGCCCTTCAGTACAACAACTCCTATTCCGAGAATGTCCATTCGTACGTGAACAATATAAACACCATCGAAGGGGGCTCGCACCTAACGGGTTTCCGGAGGGGTTTAACGCGTACCATGAAGAGTTATGCCGACCAGTCGGGATTGCTTGCCAAGCTCAAGCTGGAGATCAACGGAGACGACTTCCGGGAAGGACTGACGGCCGTGATCTCGGTGAAGGTGCAGGAGCCGCAGTTCGAAGGCCAGACAAAGACCAAGCTGGGAAATTCGGAAGTGACGGCTTCCGTCGACCAGGCGGTCAGCGAGATGCTCACCAACTACCTGGAAGAGAATCCCCGTTCGGCGCGGATCATCATGGACAAGGTGATCCTGGCCGCCCAGGCCCGTCATGCCGCCCGCAAAGCACGTGAACTGGTCCAGCGCAAAAATTCCCTATCGGGAGGCGGCCTCCCCGGAAAACTCAGTGACTGCTCTGAACGCGATCCCGCACTATGTGAGCTCTTCATCGTGGAGGGCGATTCCGCAGGAGGAACCGCCAAACAGGGGCGCGACAGGCGTACCCAGGCCATCCTGCCCCTCCGGGGAAAGATCCTCAACGTCGAAAAAGCCATGCAGCACAAAATCTTCGAAAACGAAGAAATTAAAAATATCTTCACCGCCCTGGGAGTCTCCATCGGCACCGAAGACGACTCCAAAGGTCTCAACCTCGAAAAACTCCGTTATCACAAGGTCATCATCATGACTGACGCCGACGTCGACGGAAGCCATATCGACACGCTGATCATGACCTTTTTCTTCCGCTACATGCAGGAATTGATCCGCCGCGGCCACCTCTACCTGGCCACCCCGCCCCTTTACCTGGTTAAGAAGGGGAAAAAGGAGCAGTACGCATGGACAGAACAACAACGGATACAGCTGATCAAAGAGTGGGCCGAAGGAAATGAATCAAGCGTCAATGTCCAGCGTTACAAAGGTCTGGGAGAGATGAATGCTGAGCAGTTGTGGGAAACCACCATGAACCCAGATAAAAGAACCCTTCAGCAGGTGACCATTGAAAATGCTGCGGAAGCCGACCATATCTTCGCTATGCTGATGGGCGACGATGTCCCGCCACGCCGGAAATTCATCGAAGACCACGCCATCTACGCCAACATCGACGCGTAAAATGAATATTTGCGTATTTTGTTCCTCCAGCAATGCCATCTCCGAAACTTATTTTGAAGATGCACGTGCGCTGGGGAGGCTGATCGGAGAAAAAGGGCATTCCCTCATCAACGGAGGGGCCAACGTGGGGTTGATGGAAGCGCTGACCATTGCCGCCAGGGCTGCCGGAGCCCGTACCACCGGCATCATCCCCGAGATGATGCAGGGACGCGACCTGGTGTCCAACCATTCACACGAAGTGGAGATCACCGCCGGCATGATGGAAAGAAAAGCCCGCATGCGAGAACTGAGCGACGCATTTGTGGCTCTCCCGGGAGGCTTCGGAACCCTCGAAGAGATCCTCGAGGTGATCACCCTCAAACAACTCGATTACCACCGCAAACCTGTCGTCTTTGTCAATACCTGCAATTTTTACCGCCACCTCTTCCTGCAATTCGAAGAGGCCTTCGGCGGGAACTTCTCAAAACCGGAATACCGCCGGCTCTTCCACATCTGCGCAACACCCGCCGAAGCTGTCACATACATCGAAAACTACACCCCCGGCGAGGTGGTCAACAAGTGGTACAGGGTGCCGGAGAAATAATCTGAGGTTGAGGTTAAGCTTAATGACGCAGACCACCAGAGCCCTGAAAGGGCAGAACCGCAGTAATCCCCGGAAACCGAAGAATGTTGAGGCTGAAGTTAAGGTTAAGGTTGAGGTTATTGGCAAATTTCCTGTCCTTCTGATTCCAATTCCGCTTCGCCGGCTTTCTCAGGGTGCAGGATCTCTTCGGGTTGCAGCATCATCCGCGCGATCTCGGCAATGTCGGCAACGGGGATTTCCCGTTTTCCGGCGGCGAAGGTTTTCTTGCAGAGCGGACAGGAGGTGACGACATAATCGGGATTTCCCGCCATCAGCACCTGGTAGGCACTGTCGGTGACCAGGGTTCTTTGCCGGGGGGTGATGGCCAGGTTGGCCAGGCTTCCACCGCAGCAGAGGGCGTCCTCCCTTTCATGCGCGGCAGATACCAGCACACCGGTCCGCCGGATGATGCTCCGCGGCTGTTCGTAAATTCCCGAACCCCTGCCCAGGTCGCAAGGGTCGTGGTAGCTCATCCTGAGCGAGCTCTTCCGGAAGAGGGAGGGTCTCTCCGTCATCAGCCGGTTCAGAAAAACAGTATGGTGTTCCACCGGGATGGGAAGATCATATTCCTCGTTAAACACTTTGTAGCAGATGGGGCAGGTCACCAGCAGCAGGGAAGCTCCCGACCGGTTGATGAGCGCCGTGGTGCGGGCGATGATGCTCCGTGCCTGGTCAGCGAAACCCGCCTGCCTGGCCGGACGGCCGCAACATACCTCCTCCCGGTCGTCAAGCACCGAAAAACGGATCCCGGCACGGGTCAGTATCTCCCGCGTGGCATCAATAATGCCGGGAGTAAGGTGCGACATGCATCCTGCAAAATAGAGCACATCCACCTTTTCCCCGTTGGCAGATACAACGGGACGCATTTCTGCAGCCGGAGCGATGGCGTTCATCATCCTTTTCCTGCCGGCAATCCTGAGCTGGTCGATACCGATTTCGACCGGACAGGCCTGGCTGCAGCGGCCACAGAGGAAACAGTTTTCCAGAACCGGCCGTTCGGGCGTGCCATATCGTAAATCGCGCAGGAAATAGACCGCCTGGGAATGGGTGATCCCGGCATCGGCTGATAACTGGCATACGTTGGTGCAAATTCCGCAACGCGAGCATGCATTGATCTCAAAATCGGCATACGCGTTTTGCCGTTCAGGGGTGGCCAAATTCCAGTACTTCAGAAAGATCAGAACCACCTCGGTAAAGATATGCATATACCGCGAAAAGGGAAGGGCGAAGAAAAATCCCCCCAGCACGATGGAATAGGCCCACCAGGACGGAAGAAGGAGGTCTTCGAGGGGAAGGAATGAGGCCAACGCTCTTCCCGATCCGAGGGTAAAGAAACCTCCGCTCCCGGCAATTCCCGCCGTCACACTTTCAGCAAACCACCGCAGCGGAAAGATAAACCACAAAAAGGTGAGCGCAATCCGGTCGGGAAAAATGTGCTTCGTAGTCCGTTTCATCCCCAGCACCCGGGAACGGAACCTTTTGAGAAACGCCAGGAACAGCCCGCTGAGCACCAGGATGAGGAGCAGGTCCATGATCATCAGGAAAAAACGGCCCTTAAAGGTGTCGGGGATGCCGCTGGGATAGAAATATTTGAAAAATACGGGCAGGTAAGGCGGGTTGAATCCGTCGTGGGTGAAGACCATGGTTTCGATCTTTCCGACCACGATGAGCAGAAACCATCCGAAGGCAAGGCTCATGTGCATATAGCCCAGGCGGATGTTGTAACGGAAGATCCGCCGGTGGAGCAGGCACTCACTGAAGATTTCCCTGACCGCTTTCAGGGTGTTGGTGGTGAAGATGCTGCGCAGAATGGTCTTGAAATCGGCGAGGGAATTTTTGCGGAGCCATGTCACATAAATCACCGGCAGGTATATGAAGATAAACAACATACCAACCACGAAGGGGAAGACGAATGCCGGATGTTCAGTGAAGTTCATGGATCAGGATTTTCAGGTTATAGATCACCGCACGGGTATCCACATTCCGGGGGCATACGAGGGTACATTTTCCGCAAAGGAGGCAGGAGCGGATGATTTTGTTCACCGTTTGCAGTTCTCCGCGTCGCAGCAACAGGTGCACCAGCCTGAAATTCATACCGTCGTCAGAAGCCGTGCAGGTAGCGCCGCAACTTCCGCAGAAAAAACAGGAATTAAGGCTGGGTACCTGTTCCGCCAGGATATTGACAAGGCTTCTGTCGTTACTATCGAGCGTGATCAGGTTTGATTTCTCGGTATGGAAACCCCACTTATCATTCTTGCCGTTCATACCTTTCCGTTCAGATAATGGATTGCGGAGAGTGCTGCTGCCCGTCCCTGGTTCACGGAGTCGGGGATGGTGGCCGGACCGGCGCAAGCGCCGGCCAGGAAAAGGCCGTCGACGGAACTGTAACCGGGAAGCAGAAATTTGTTCCTGCAGCCGGCAAATCCGGCATCATCACGCTCCAATCCCAGGGAATCGTGTAAGCTCCCCGGAATACCCGGTTCCATGCCCACCAGGAGAATGAGCCAGTCGACGGTAACTTTCAGGGGACACCCCAACAGGGTGTCTTCCGCCTTGACCTGGATGGATCCGTCCAAGGTGGGCGCCGCCTCGGAAACCCTTCCGCGGATAAAATTGATGCCGTACTTCTCCTGGGCCTCCTGGTAAAGCTCTTCAAACCCGGAACCGAACATCCGGAGGTCCATGTAGAAATTCATCACTTCGCACGACGGGTATTGTTCCCTGACAGCGATGGCCTGTTTCACGCCCGAGATGCAGCACACTTTCGAACAGTAACGGTTGCCAACTTTGGCATCGCGCGATCCTACGCAATGGACGAAAGCCACCTTTTTCGGCGCCTGGTTGTGGATTAAAAGCCCGGTCGCGGGGTCTTCCATCCGCTTTTCGAGGTCGGGAGAAGTGATCACCCGCGGGTAGATCCCATAGCCATACTCCTCTTTCCGCGCAGCATCGAAGAGCCTGAAACCGTTAGCAAGGAGGACCGCCCCATATTCCGAACACTCCCCGCTGCCGGTCGTCACCCTGAAAAGGCCGTTTTCCTTCCGGATGTCCGTCACCAGGGTGCTGGTCCTGATGCCGAGGCGGTTCTCTTTCACCTCATTCAGAAATCCCTGAAGGACGGTTGCCGCATTTTCCCTTCCCGGGAAAAGGGCATGCCATCGGGTGAGGTGACCTCCCGGACCACTCTCCTTTTCATATATATCGGCATCCACTCCCGCACGCTTCAGGGCGACGGCGGCGGCAATCCCCGCCACTCCGGCACCCACCACGGCCACACGTTTTTTTGAATTTACTGACATAGTCCCGGCGATTACAGGCAGCAATAGTCAGGAACCATGGGCTTGCCAATGTATTGGCCCCCGGCGTTCAGATATTTCTTTTCAGGAGCGTAGACGATACCCATCTTTTTGAGCACCGGCTCTACATCCACCTGGTGCATTTGAAGTCCCAGCTCCCAGGGATCCATCCCTAGAACCAGTCCGGCAAGCTCTTCATAGGTAAGGACAGGAATTCCGCGGCCGTCGGCGCCAAAAGTAACGCCCTCCATCTCACCCAGGGTATATTGCCATTTGTCCATGAACATGGTGCAACCCGGACAGTTGGCAAGGATAAGGTCGGGTTTCAGGGGCGCCAGGGACTCCAGTTTTTTCCGGGTATTGGCCGCGGAATAGCCCCGGTTTTCGCGGACCACATAGTGGCGGAAACCGAATCCGCAGCAGTGCCTCCGCTCGGGATAGTCGAGCACTTCGCCACCCCAGGATTCGATCATGCCGCTGAGGACCTTCGGAAATTCAGCGCCCCCCTCCCCCTTGTCGGGAAAGATCTTGGCATAATGGCATCCCACATGCTCCGCAATCCGCAGGGGCGATTCCCCGTTCCGCGAGGTGAGGGAATATTTTGCCTTCGCAAAAATCTCATTTCTGAATTTGTAGATCGTATCGGAGGTGTGCACCACATTGGCGGGAACCTGAAACTCCCGCCGGGTGGCCTTCCAAAGATGCTCCCGGGTCTCCGCCAGAATCTCCGGATGGTGTTCCCACATGTGGAGAATTTCATTGTAGATTCCGAAAGAAGTGACGCACGACACCAGAAAATTGGAATACCCGGCTTCCGTCATCAGGGCGAAATGGCGAGCCACCACCGTCATGATGGTCTGCAGGGGAATCACGTCGGAATGGTAGGCAATGCCCGTACAGGAGGTATGCCTGGGATCATCCAGGACATCCCTACCCAGCACATCGCGCATGATGGTGAGGAACGCACGCTCCGAACCGGGGAAAAAGGTCTGCCGGATGCAACTCCTCACAAAAAAGTAATGATCGTCGGCGATCTTTTTCTGGTAATTCCTCCAGGAGGTAATCTTATTTTCTGAATCCATACGTTTCGGTATTATTCTTCACTGTAATATTCTATCAGCTGAAACATACGCTCTCCGCCGGTTTCGCGGAAAATGGCGCGTAATTCCTCCATGCTTTCGTCGTCGATTTTCCTGACAGCGCCAGCCCCTTCATGGTAGATGTTGGCACCCAGCCGCTCATAGACCTCCTTGCGGTTTTCGTAAATCCATTCCCATACCGTACCCTGTTCGGGGTGCTGATCAGGTAAAAGGGTATCGGGGTGGACGCAATAACCATACTCCAGGATGTTGTCTCCCACGCTCCTTTTGACTTTTAGCTGCTGCCTCCCCTTGACGGAATGAACAAAAAGTCCGCTCTCCTGCGACACCTTCCGGAGGGCCTGGATGACCATTCCGGGGGTATTTTCACGCGGACACCGGGTTTTGCATGACATGCACTGCCCGCAGTTCCAGATAGTCTCGCCCCTGAGCAGGCTTTCAATCTCTTCCTCCCGGTGTTTCTGCACGATAATCATCACCTTGCGGGGATCATAGTCGAAGAATTCGGCGGCCGGACAAATGGCGGTGCAGACCCCGCAACTGATGCAGGCTTTCAATCCGTCACGGAACCTGACATCTTCATTCAGCATTTCAAGGTAGCTCATCGGATTTGGATTTAGCCGGAATTATTCCACCAAAGCTACTTTGCCGGAAGGTTTCGGGAAACAGTATTTAAACCTATTTTACAATTACGTAGAAATACTTAGCCAGGACCAGGGATGGCCGCGCTTGCAGGAGTGGAAGAGGGAGTGTGCATGCCGCAGAGGGCGCCGGCGGGAGAAGCCGGATGCTGCCCTGGCACGGGAAAACCTGATGTTTCAGGTCCCGTAATTGTTTTTCATGGCCCAGGCGACCAGGTTGGCCGTATTGCGGCAACGAGTCTTGTCCAGAATGTTGGCGCGGTGTTTTTCCACCGTCCGCTTGCTGAGGAAAAGTTGTTTGGCGATTTCGGCAGCCGAAAGGCCGTGGCAAATCAACCCGAGGATCTGAATTTCACGTTCCGAGAGGATCTCATCCCTTATCACCGGGGGTTGCGTCACCAGAGAATAGAGCATCTCCTGTGAAAAGCAGTTCTCGCCTTGGCTGACTTTCAGGATGGTCTGGGCCACCTCTTCGATGTCGGAGTCTTTCCTGAGAAATCCTTTGGCTCCGGCCTGGATCATTTTAAGGTAGTACTCCTGCTCTCCGTACATCGACAAGGCGATAATCCGGATGCCGGAATAGAGGGAAACAGCCCGGGTAGTGGCTTCTATGCCGTCCATCACCGGCATGGAAATGTCCATCAGAACCACCTCCGGAAAATCCTCCTCCAGTTTTTCCAGGAATTCAACGCCGGAAGATGCCTGCCATATGACCTGGAAACGCTGGCTGCCCCTGGTGAGCAACGACACCAGGCCTTCACGGAACAACGTATGGTCATCGACGACTGCGATCCTGATTACTTCCGTTGCCATATTGTTTGCAAAAAGTTAAAAATCCTATTTTCTGTTTCTCCTCCCCGGCAAAGGGGAGCACCCATTCGCCACTTATGCGGCACCGTGGAAAGGTGGTGTCAGCGTCATTCCTTCAGGGTGGCCGGACAGGTAATGAAGACGCCAAATCCCTCCTCATCCGATGGATTGAGCTCTATTTTTCCGTCGATAGATCGCAGCCGGGATTGAATGTTGGAAAATCCCATCCCTGCATGGCCCGATAATCCGGCGGATGGCGGCAATCCCTTCCCGTTATCGCGGTAGTTGACAAAAAGGAATCCTCCGGCTTTGTTCAGATTGATCCGGATAGCGGTTGCGCCGGAATGGTGCAGCGTGTTACTGATGAGTTCGCAAATCACACGGTAAAGCGCTATCTCGATGGTCGGATGAAACCGTTTATCACTGACATTTCCTTCTATTTCAAAAGCCATCACCCTGCTTTCGGCGATTTTTCCGGTAAAAGCCTTCACCGCGCTCAACAGGCCAAAACTCTCCAGCACGTGGGGACTCAGGTTGTTGGAAATTTCACGGATGGCCATGATGGATTCGTTGGCCACCTGTTTCATGCCGCGGATCATCTCTTCCTGGTTGCTTCCGGGAGCGGGAATCAGCGTCGATATGGACATCCTGAGGTTGGAAAGAAGAGGGCCCAGTCCGTCGTGCAGCTCCTTGGCTATCCTTTTCCGTTCGGTCTCTTCGGCTTTTATGATCGCCTCCAGCACTTTCTTGTCCATTTCATGGCGCAGGTTATCGGCATCGCGAAGCTTGATAAAAATTTTGTTAATGAACGACATTCCCACCAGCAGGCTCAGGGAAATGGCCACCCCCATCCAGCTGATGGCCAATGCGTAAGTGCTCTCCACGATCACCCCGTCGACGACCTGCGGCAATTCGTACATCAGCCTGACAGCCATCATCAGCATGGCCGCCGATATCAGGATCCAGGAAATGTTGAACCGGGTCTTCCTGATCAGGCCGATGGCAATGACCGCAGTGGCCACCTGCATGAATACCGACAGAAGTAGTGCGATTTTAAGATACATAATACCTGAATTTCAGAAAATCAGAATGGCACTTCACAATTAATCTTAACTTTAACCTTTACCTCAATTGCCGATTTGATGATTTATTGATTTCACCATCAATCTTAACCTTAACCTCATCTCGTTGTTCCCTCGAACACGAATTCCGCGGGACCACGGAGCCAGATGTTGGCAAAGCCGTCGCCCCTCTTCTCAAAGGAGACTGCCAGGTTGCCCCCCTTGGCAGTCACGGAATAGCCTCCCGAATCCAATCCGGACTTCAAGGCTGCACACAGCGCCGAAGCGGTGATCCCCGTTCCGCAGGCCAGGGTTTCGGCTTCCACACCCCTCTCATAGGTATATACCGTGAGATGGCTTCCCTCCTGCCTCACAAAGTTGACATTGGTCCCTTCCTTCCGGAACCGGTCGCTGTAGCGCACCGCCCTTCCCTCCGAAAAAACATCGAGACCCTCGAGCGTGTCTGCAAACCTGACAAAATGGGGAGATCCGGTATTGAGAAAATAGCCGTTTTCCACGGCTTCAACCTGGCCGACATCCCCCATTTTCAGGCTGATGTCCCCACCCTCTTCGATCACGGCTTCATGAGGGCCGTCCACCGCAATGAACCGCGTTGTGCTTCCGATGATCCCCAGTTGCCGTGCAAACGCCACGATACACCTGCCGCCATTCCCGCACATACTGGCCTCCCTTCCGTCAGAATTGAAATAACGCATTTCAAAATCATAGACCGGATGGCCCTGTAAAAGCATCAACCCGTCGGAACCAACGCCAAAACGTCGGTCACAAAGCCATGCCACCAATGAAAAATTGTCAGCTTCGAATGTCAGGTCCCGGTTGTCAAGGATCACAAAATCGTTGCCTGCACCGTGGTATTTGTAAAAATGAATGCCCATCCCGACCGCTTTTTCGTTGAAAAAGAACAAAATTAAACATTTTCGGCCGCCCACCGTAACAAAAACGGGAGTTAGCTGTTAAATAATTTAAAATAATGTATTTCCGAAGGTTACAGAGGTAACAGTGGCAAATTTTTTGCGTTATCTATGGACTTGAAAAAGTAATTGTCAAACTCTTTTAACGAAATAAGCTATGAAAAATGTTAAAAAAACTGCATGGACATTTGTGATGGTGCTCGCCGCCGCGTTTCTGGCGGTATTTGTCTATTCACGATTTTTTGAAAAAACAAAAATTGTGACGGTTAAGGAAACGCCGGCAGTACGTTATGCCGGATTCTCCGGGGAAGACGGAGGTGTTCCGGATCTCACTTTCGCTGCCGAGAATACGGTGAATTCCGTGGTTCACATCATGACCCAGTCAGTCAGGGGGGGCTGGTCGAGCGGCAACCCGTGGCTTGACTTTTTCGGCTACCGCCAGGAACCCCAGATAGCCCAGGGATTTGGTTCGGGGGTGATCATCTCCTCCGACGGTTTCATCGTCACCAACAATCATGTAATTGAGGGGACACAAAAGATCAAGGTGATCCTGAATGACAAACGGGAGTTCGCAGCCCGCCTCATCGGTGCAGATGCCACCACAGACCTGGCCGTCCTGAAAATCGATGAAAAAAATCTCCCCTTCCTGAAATATGGTAATGCTGAAAATCTAAAAATCGGGGAATGGGTATTGGCAGTAGGAAACCCCTTTAACCTCACTTCCACGGTGACGGCGGGCATTGTCAGCGCCAAAGCCCGCAACCTCAATATCAGCGGAGACCGGTCGAGCATTGAGTCGTTCATCCAGACCGATGCTGCCGTAAATCCCGGCAACAGCGGAGGCGCCCTGGTGAACCAGCGCGGCGAACTGGTAGGCATTAACACGCTCATCGCTTCCCGAACCGGCTCCTATGCCGGTTACTCCTTCGCCATCCCCACCACCATCGTCCACAAAGTGGTCGATGACCTCAAGAAATATGGCGAAGTCCAGCGCGCCCTCCTGGGAGTCGAAATTATCGGCGTCGATGCCGCCGTTGCCGAAAAATACAAACTGAACAAAATCGAAGGCGTTTATGTGGACAATGTGATGGAAGGCGGAGCCGCCAAAGAAGCCGGAATGAAACCGGGAGACGTGATCCTGAGCATCCAGGAAAAAAAAGTAAACTCAAATGCAGAACTGCAAGAGGTTGTCAGTCAGTTCCGTCCGGGTGATCAGGTAAAAATTGTGGTAAAAAGAAACGATTCTGAGAAACTATTTACGGTCAAGTTGCGTAACAAGTTAGGCGAAACGGAAATTGTTCAGGATTCCCAGATCGTATTCGGCGCCGAATTTGAAACTGTCACCGACCGGGATAAGTCACAGTTGAATATCAACCGCGGAATCAGAATCAAAAAACTGTCAAACGGAAAGATAAAACAAGCCGGAATTCCCGAAGGCTTTGTTATTACCGACGTTAATAAAAAGCCAGTGTATGAAGTGAGTGATTTTAAAAGGGTGATTGCCAATGCAAGAGGAGGGATTTTGGTAGAAGGAGTTTACCCGAACGGAGAATTAGCATATTTTGTGTTCGGGGTTAACTAAAATTCAGGATTACTGAATCTCCCACAAAAAATTCTTAAAAAATACACATTAAGGAACATTTATTTTAAATGTTTCCCAAAAATGTACTAAATTTGCACGTTTTTTTTTAAATAGATTATGAGACAGCTAAAGATCACAAAATCAATTACTAACCGTGAAAGTGCCTCGTTGGACAAGTACCTTCAGGAGATCGGCAAGGAGGAATTGATTACTGTTGAAGAGGAAGTCGAACTGGCACAACGGATCAAAAAAGGAGACCAGGAGGCTTTGGAGAAGCTTACCCGCGCCAACCTCCGGTTTGTGGTATCGGTTGCCAAACAATATCAGAACCAGGGACTGAGTCTTCCTGACCTGATCAATGAAGGCAATCTGGGATTGATCAAAGCTGCCGAGAAATTTGACGAAACTCGCGGATTCAAGTTCATCTCCTATGCGGTGTGGTGGATTCGCCAGTCGATCCTGCAGGCTTTGGCCGAGCAGTCGCGTATCGTGAGGCTCCCTCTTAACCAGGTGGGATCCCTGAACAAGATCAACAAAGCCTTTTCAAAGTTTGAACAGGAGCATGAACGGAAGCCTTCGGCGGAAGAGCTTGCCGAGACCCTTGACCTGCCGGCCGAAAAAGTCTCCGATACCCTCCGGGTTTCGGGACGCCACGTGTCGGTCGACGCTCCTTTCGTCGACGGGGAAGACAACAGTCTGCTCGATGTGCTCATCAACAACGACTCCCCCAATGCCGACCGCACCCTGATCCAGGAATCGCTCGCCAAGGAGATTTCCAGGGCGCTCACCACCCTTACCGAAAGGGAGAGCGACATCGTAACCTATTTCTTCGGTATCGGCTGCCAGGAGATGACCCTTGAAGAAATCGGCGAACGGTTCGGACTGACCCGCGAAAGAGTCCGTCAGATCAAGGAAAAGGCCATCAGACGCCTTCGCCATACCTCACGGAGCAAATTGCTTAAAACATATCTCGGATAATAAAAAAACAGAGAGGCTGCCGATGGCAGCCTCTCTGTTTTTAACCAACCGTCCTATCTGATCAGTTCGACACTCCGCTTGACAAACTTGTCGAGATCGGCTCCCTTCAGCAAACCGTTCGCCAGCAGCGCCAGGTCGACCAGTTGTTTGGCCAGCTTGCTCTCCCTCCCGAATTCCTTCAGCTTGTTGCGCTTCTCCTCCTCTTTGGCGGAAAGGGATTTGCGAACTTCTTCCAGCCTCTCCTTGTCGGCGACGGGCATCTCCTCCTCCTTCTTTCCCTTGGTGATCTTTTCCAGGGTTCCTTCTTCCTTCTTCAGGTTCTTCAACTCCTCCTGCAGTGAATTCAGCGTTTCCCCAAGTGCCTGGTCTTTCTCATCCAGCACTTTACGGACCAGCGGATGGGAGATGTTGACCACCAGATTCAGGCTCTCAGGCATATCGCCATAGAAACTCATCCCCTGCTGGAACTGGCTCATGTCTTTCATGCGGCGCATCCACTCGTTGCGGGTAACCACCATCGGGGCCCCTTCCTCGCCCAGATCCTTGAAATCGACGATAAAGCTCACCCCCCCGTTTTCGGGCGCCACCGCCTGAAATACCGGCGACAACTCCTGCTTCTCCTCCCAGGAGAGTTCCTTCTTCTCTCCGTCGTCCTTCCTGATCAGGTGCTCTATCACATCGGCGTCCACCCGCGTGAACCGTTTGTTGTTGTATTTCTGCTCCAGCTTGTTGATGAGCGGCGTAGATAAAATATCGTCCATCACCAGCACATCGTACCCCTTCGACCGTGCAGCTTCCACAAAGGTGTACTGCTCTTCGGCATGGTTGGTGTAGAGATAGATCAGGTTCTTATCCTTATCGGTCTGCGTCTCCTTGATCAGCTTTTCATACTCATCAAGGGTGAAGTACTTCCCTTCGGTATTCTTCAGCAGGAAAAACGATTCCGCCCGATCGTTGAATTTCTCTTCGGTGAGCATTCCATATTCGATGAAAATTTTCAGGTTATCCCACTTTTTTTCAAATTCATCGCGCTTCTCCTTGAAGATCTTCTGCAGCCGGTCGGCCACCTTCTTGGTGATGTGGGCGCTGATCTTTTTGACGTTGGAATCGCTCTGCAGATACGATCGGGAGACATTCAGCGGAATGTCGGGCGAATCGAGTACCCCGTGCAGGAGCGTCAGAAAGTCAGGCACGATGCCTTCGACCGAATCGGTCACAAAAACCTGGTTGCTGTATAGCTGGATCTTGTTTTTCTGGACCTCCAGGTTGTTCTTGATCCGCGGAAAATAGAGAATTCCGGTGAGGTTGAAAGGGTAGTCGACATTGAGGTGAATGTTGAAAAGCGGCTCGTCGGCCATGGGATAGAGCTTCCGGTAAAAGGCAAGGTAGTCCTCATCGGTGAGGTCGGCAGGTTTGCGAGTCCAGGCCGGAGTGGTCTCGTTGATCTGGTTGTCTTCTTCCGTCTCCACCTCCTTGCCCTCTTTCCACTCTTTCTTCTTTCCGAAGAGAATGGGCACCGGCAGGAATTTGCAGTATTTCCCGAGAATCTCGGAAATTTTTTGCTCTTCGAGAAACTCTGCCGACTCCTTGTTGATATGCATGATCACGTCGGTACCGACGGTTTCGCGTTCTGTCTCCTCCAGGATGTACTCGGGATTGCCCTCGCAACTCCACTTTACGGCTTTCGCACCTTCCTGCCACGATCGGGTGATGATCTCCACCTTCGAAGAAACCATGAACGAAGAATAAAATCCCAGTCCGAAATGGCCGATGATGGCATTCACGTCATCTTTGTATTTTTCCAGGAATTCATTGGCTCCGGAAAAGGCGATCTGGTTGATGTATTTTTCCACCTCTTCACCGGTCATGCCGATCCCGTCGTCCGATACGGTGAGGGTCTTTTTCTTCTTGTTCAGCACGACCCTGACCTTGGCGCCTGACATGTCGCCAGGGTATTCCCCCTTTGAGGAGAGTACCTTCAGCTTTTGAATGGCATCCACGGCATTCGACACGATTTCGCGCAGGAAGATGTCGTGGTCGGAATAGAGGAATTTCTTGATGATGGGGAACAGGTTGTCACTGGTCACCCCGATTTTTCCGCTTGACATAGTATTCATTTTTATCTGTTTGACTTTGATTTCACGGCAAATGAACAGGCAAACCGTGTGCCACGGCCCGAAAACTGACGAAATGGCACCAGTTAAGGTTAAGGTTGGGGTTGAGGTTAATATAGTGGCAGAAAACGCCGGAGCACGGAGGATCTGACAGTCCAAATTAATCGCCCGGGAATACCTTTTTCTGCCCTGACCTGTCGTATCTCAGGGAAACTTTGTTACTTTGCAGACAAATTCCTGTTTCATGACCGGTCCGGAGCGACATTTAAAACCTTCGGAGACCAGGGAAACGGGATTGCTGATGACGGGATATCTCCGGTCCCACCGGTAAATCATATCGCACTGCAATGCCGGCCAAAATGATATGATCATTACCGCCGGAACGATGATCCCGCCCGGAATGACAGGTTGCTGAAAGGGTGGTTCGACTTTGGTTAAGGCTGAAATTTGAAATTCTAAACTTCTGAAATATTCCGATGCCATTAAAAGAGGAAAAACAATACAATCTTGGCCTGGTACTGAGCGGAGGCGGGGCGCGGGGTTTCGCCCACCTGGGGATTGCTGCTGCGCTCCGGGAGAAAGGTATTGTCCCTGACATCATTTCCGGGGTCAGCGCTGGGGCCATCGTAGGGACCTTCCTGGCTGCGGGGAAAACTCCGGAGGAGACCTTCGGGATCCTGAAGAAATGTGGACTCTTCAGGTTCACCAAGCTTCAACTCCCCCGCAACGGACTGATGCGGCTCGACGGGCTTCTGAAGATGATCCGTACCGAAATCCCCTACGACAGGATTGAAGAACTGCCCGTTCCCTTGTATGTCGGAATTGCCGATCTCACTAACGGCGATATGGAATACCGCAACAGCGGTCCCCTCGGGAAAACCGTCCTGGCCTCCTCATCAATCCCTGTGCTCTTTTCTCCCGTGGAACTAAACGGCTGCCTCTATGCCGACGGGGGACTCCTCAACAACATTCCCGTGGAACCCCTGGTAGGCAAATGCCGGAAGATCATCGTATCCAACATCAGTCCGCTGCAGAAACCAGCCCGGGTAAACGGACTCATCCAGGTGATCGTCCGCACCTTTCTGATGAGTATCCATGCCCGCGTACACAACGCCCGCGACCACGCTGACCTTTACATCGAACCCCCGGAACTCACTTCCTTTGAGATCCTCAGCGTCTCCCATGCCGATGAAATGTACGAGATCGGCTACCAAACGATCAGGAAAATGGAGGAACATCATTTCACGGAAATGACCGCCTTATGCGCCCGGAGGAATGAGCCGCCGGGATTCCCCGGAGAATAATCAGCGGGGCCATCACTTGTCAATTTTTCTGTAACAGGACAAGAAGTTTGCGGTCGAGCCGATGGCCGTGCCAATCTTCATACGCTACGTCTTTCCTACCGGAATCCAGGATTCCGAATTCTCCCCGGAAATTCCAGAGGGCATAGCCGATGCCGGAATGGGTAAGAATGTCGAGGACATCGCCGAACCAGGCCAGAAAGACCTCATGGGGGGTATTCCGCCAGCAGCCGCATTCGCCGCAGTGAACCCCCACCCTGCTGTTGGCCAGCTCAATCCAGGGCTTGTAATATTTTTCAAGATCGGCACGGCTGAATTCCCTGTTTCCGATTTTGCCGGGCCATACCGGCACCGGGCACAATTCAGGGTTTTTGTTGGCCCAGGGTGCCTGGTAGTGAGATATCTCCCCGGGATAGTACCCCCTGCAACTCTGGGCGATGTCCAGGTCGGAAATTTCGGGGATTACCGAGTTGCCCACGTTGTTGCCGTCGGCAATCACCAGGTGGCCGGGATTGGCGCTCCGGATGGCCTCGAAAGCCCCCAAAGCGACCTTGCGGTAGATATCCCCCGGCACCGTGCTGCTTCGCGAATGCTGATCGTTCATATCCTCCCGCATGGCCGGCTCGTTCACCAGGTCAAAGCTGATCAACTCCCGTGACAACCCCTTGAAGCGGGTGGCCCAGTAATTCCAGTGCCAGAAAAAGGCCTTCTGCGCCTCTTCGTCCTTCCAGAGGTTATAGGGTTCGTGGAACCCGGCGTTGATGCAGTATCCGGGGGCACGGTGCAGGTTAAGGCTTACATGAAGACCATACCCGTTGGCCCGGGTGACCAGATCCCCGATTTTATCAGCCACCTGTTCGTCAATCTTGTAAACCTCCTCCGGACGAATGTTCCGGCTCCGGTCAAAGTCAAGGTAGGAGGGATAAGCCATGGGTAGCCTGACAAAGTCAAAGCCCCAGTCACGCATCCATTTCAAATCGTCATCAGTGGTTTTGTCGCGGTTTCCCCCGGGTCCCGGAGTGAAATAATCCAATAGGTTGAAACCCCGCCACCGCGGAAGGGGATTTCTTTTTCCGTCCCCCGCCGAAATTTTGCCCAAAGGAACCCTTGACGCACACGATTGCATCCCCAAGGGACCCGCAACCCCCAGGGCGGCAACAGCCATTCCCGCCCTTCCGATAAACAGCCTGCGGCTGATGATAGAATCTGCCATAATAACCTTTCAATTTAAAATGAGTAAATTTTTACAAACTGATTGAAATGAAAGCAATTGAAATATTTTCAGAAACCGATCAGGACGGTGTCCTGAAAATTTGTTATAAAATTAATAAATCAAACAGCAAAGTCAGGGTACTGATTCTTTATGATGATAAAAATGAATCAGATGATGAAAAATTATGGTTAGCCGCTGTTTCAAAAAATCCTGCGTTTGATTTTTTAAATGATCCTGCAGAAGATATTTACACCTTAAAAAACGGAGAACCTTTCAATGATTAAGAATTCCGTTGTACTGGTGCCATTTCCCTTCGATGATAACTCAATAGCCAAATTAAGGCCGGCACTTTGTCTTACCTCTGAAACAGGGGAATACAACCATGTCATTATTGCCTTTATTTCAAGTAAGATCCCTTGATAAACCGATTGAAAGCGATGTGGTTATTAAGAAAAATTCTCCTGTTTGGCATGGTACTGGATTGACTGCTGATTCTGTACTTCGACTTCACAAATTAGTAACAGTACCCAAATCACTATTTGTAAGAAAGCTTGGCAGAATTAATCCGCAAGCAGAAAAAACCGTTTATCAGAAATTAGTGGAAATGTTTCAAAGGTAGAGCTACACCTTGATCTTCCCTTCTGCGATCTTTAATATTTCCCCTTCCAAGGTCTCTGCCTTAGCAGCTAAATCTTCCGCCTGGCCAAGGATTTCCGCCGCCCTGGCTTTGTCGGCCAGTCCGGAGGCGTTGATTTTCACGTTAAGCCAGGCTCCTCTGACGGCCGTCCTGGCACAGAGGGCTCCCACCCCGGCATCGGAGACCGAATTGGGATTTCCGATTCCGGCCATGGTTTTCATCACCTCCATACTTTCCAGGGCTACCTGCATCACCTTCAGGGGCACCAGCATGGTGTTCAGGGTAGCTGCCTGAATGGCCTCATTCCGGGCAGCTATTTCCGTCTCGCTGTTTTTGGGCAGGCCAAAGGCATCCATGAGGCGGTTAAAGGCCAGGGTATCTTCTTCGACATATGCCAGCAGGGTATTGTAATAGTGTTTTCCCTTTTCGGCCCACTCCGAAAACTCCTCCCAGCGGTCATCCCAGCCCCGTTTGTGAGATGAGAGGTTAGCGACCATGGTTCCCAGGGAAGCTCCGAAGGCACCCACGGCAGCCGATACCGATCCCCCGCCCGGGGCAGGCGACTCGGAAGCCGTCTCCTCAGCAAATCCTCGCACCGTCAGATCTTCCAGTTTTGCCGGGGCATCCTCTTCGAGCATGTATTCGATGATCCGCTTTTTCGGGTCAAAGGGAGCCAGCTCATCAAGACCCAGGGACTTTACAGCGATGCGTATCAGCTCGCCGTCGGGAACCCCCGTCGAACGCTGCTGCTTCCGCAGGAAATAACGGCCTGCCTCCAGCATGGCGTGAAGGGGGATCAACCCGACCAACTCGGAGCCGGTAACCCGGATTCCCCGCAGGCGCGCCTTTTCGCATACCTCATCAAAGGCCACATGGACCGGGGTGATCGTAATGTCGGTCAGGTTCATGGAGATCTGGGCAATGCCGTATTCCCGGATGAACCAGCCGATGGCCCGTACTTTCCTGAGGGTTCCGGGTATGCGGACAGGTTCCCCATCGGCACCGGTGACCACCTTCCCCGTGACCGGGTCTCCTTCGCGCAGCACGCGCCCCGCCTCCCGCACGTCAAAAGCCACCGAATTGGCACGCCGCACCGAGGTGGTGTTCAGGTTGACATTGTAAGCCACCAGAAAATTGCGGGCCCCGATGGCTGTGGCCCCGCTCCGCGCTACCCGGTCGCTCCATACCGCCGGACCGAAATCAGGCTTCCATTCAGGCAAGGCCAGCTTTTCCCTGAGCCCTTCATATTCCCCGGAACGGCAGTGAGCCAGGCTCCGGCGTTCTTCAGAGGAAGCGGCGAATTCATAACAGTACACGGGAATTCCCAGTTCCTCCCCTACCCTGCGCGACAGTTTCAACGCCCATTCCACGGTCTCCTCCATGGAAATGCCCGATACGGGAACCAGGGGGCAGACGTCAGTGGCGCCAAACCGGGGATGCTCCCCGTGGTGCTGCCGCATGTCGATGAGGAGCGCCGCCTCTTTGATGGCCTGAAAGGCTGCTTCCACAACAGCTTCCGGGGAACCCACAAAGGTGTAAACAGTCCGGTTCGTGGCCTTCCCAGGATCCACATTCAACAACCTGACTCCTTCTGAACTCCGGATCAATTCGGCGAGTCTGCCAATGACCGCCTCATCACGCCCCTCCGAAAAGTTGGGCACACACTCAAGCAACTGTAACATTATGAGAATATTAGAAAATTATAAAATTAGAATATTTGAAAACAGAATGTCAAAATCTTAAATCCTAAATCTTAACCATCAGCTTATTATCCTAGTAACCTTAGCCTCAACTTTGACCCCAACCACAACCTGGATGGGATACCTCCGGGCTCCAGCGGTTTCAACCACTGATCCTGACCTTAACCTTAGCCTCAACCTGCCGTTGCTTTGCGACGGCTCCGGACCGTGACTTCATTGGAACTCCCCGTCGCAGAGCAGCGGGGAATCCGATTCCGTCAAGGACTCTTTTAGTGTTGTGTTCGCTTACCCCGCCGCAGAGCGGACGGGGAAATGAATCCCGGAAATCCGGGATGAATTCGACGGTTTTCATCATGGGTCAGCCATAAGTTGAGACATAGCCCTAATGCTAACCTGGCACAAAGAACGGATGTAGTCAATGTTCTCACCGGAATTCTAATCCTCTGTCACCGGGTTAATTTCTCCGTTCAGGATGACCACATCGACCGGATTGGAGCCGTAGCTGTAGAAGAGATAGTCGACACCAGGCATTTTTCGGGTGATGAAGAGGTTGGCGATTTTTCCGCGGGCGATGCTTCCCAGGCGGTCGCTGATGCCCATGGCATAGGCGCCGTTGATGGTCATGGCATTCACCACCTCTGCGGGAAGCAGTTTTTGCTTCAGGCAGGCAAAGGAGCCTATCAAGGGCATGTTCCCTGAGGGTGAGGAGCCCGGGTTGAAATCCGTGGCCAGCGCCACCGGCAATCCCGCGTCAATCAGGCGTCGTGCCGGGGCATAGGGCATACCCAGGAAAAAGGAGGCCCCCGGAAGGATCGCCGGCATGGTCTCGCTGCCCATCAACGCGGCGATCTCCTCTTCACCCAGGTATTCCAGGTGGTCGACACTCAGCGCGTTGTATTTTACCCCCACCTGAACGCCTCCCGAAAAAGCCATCTCGTTGGCGTGGATCTTGGGCCGCAGGCCGTGTTTCATCCCTGCCATCAGGATCCGGTCGGTATCTTCGACCGAGAAGTAGCCCTCTTCGCAGAAAACATCGATGAAATCGGCCAGCTCTTCCGCGGCTACCATCGGAATCATTTCATAGATGATCTCGTTGACATAGGCGCGGCTATTTCCGCGGAAGCGTTCCGGCACGGCATGGGCTCCCAGGAAGGTGGCCCTGATGCACACCGGAAGGGATTGCTGCAGCCGGCGGATCACCCGCAGCATCTTCAGCTCATCTTCGGTATTCAGGCCATAGCCGCTTTTTATTTCCATGGCGCCGGTGCCATGACGGATCATCTCCTTTACCCGGGGTACTGCCTGCCGATAAAGGTCCTCTTCAGAAGTTTCATGCAGCAAGGCTGCAGAATTGAGGATGCCCCCACCGGCATCAGCGATCTGCCGGTATGTCAACCCTTTGATCCTTCCCACGAATTCCATCTCCCGGGAGCCGGCATAAACGATATGGGTATGGGAATCGCACCAGGCAGGGAGGACCAGCCTCCCCGAACAATCCATTTCCACCAGGGTGTTGTCGTTGAGTAGGATCCTCCCCATCTCCTTCATGGGGCCGAAATCGGCGATCACCTCATCACGGATCAGGAGAAAGGCATCGGGAATGATGCGGCATTGCGCCATATTCTTCCCCGATACCCACGGTGCGGGATACTCTTCGACCTGCACCAGTTGTCCGATATTTTCAAGCAGCAATTGCATGACTCAACGGTTTGATCAGGGGTGTTAAGATACAAAATGCTGAGCACAGGAGGGTGATATCCGTCACATTTTCAAAAAAAAAGAGAGGTTGCCCCGAAGGACAACCTCTTCTTAAAAACGTTATGCAATGATTACGGCAGGGTAAGAATTTCCACCCCTGCACCGAACGTACCGGCAGCAACCTGATAAGAACCCACTTTCAGGGTGACCACTTTTCCTTCAATGGTGCCGACCACTTTGGTCATGGAGACATCGCCGTAAGTACCATGTTTGTAGCAAACCTGGTCGGGGAAAACCACCGTTTTTCCGTCGGATGAGACCAGGAATGCAATATCGCGGTACCTGAAGGGACTTTTGATCTTGTAAACATTCGCCCCGTTGGCTTTCTCCACCTGAACATCGTAGGTTTCACCCCACCATCCTTCATCAGAATTGAGAGTGGCGGTCATGGGAGCACCGAAACTCAACAACTTGGAAGCATTCACACTTACCGAACTGACCTTGCTGGGTGAAACCAGTTCCTGGTCAGCGATAGCAAGGGTAAAGGGGAAGGCCAGTTTCACCACGATATCTTTTCCGGAAGCGCTGGCGTTATCCAGATTAATGGCGAGTCCACCCGGATCTATCAAAGCGAGGTCGCCATAGTTGACTTCCACCTTTGTGGAAGCTTCTCCGGCGTTGAACTTTACTCCTCCGGGAACCGTAAACACCTTCGTGTAATTAGGTTTGTTAGAGGTGAGATTTACAGCCACGTTCAATTCGCCGCCTTTGTCAGTACGTCCCATGGGAACAAGAATCTTGTTGCCATCGTTATCCGTCATGTCAGGGTAAAAGGTGGGCGCCAAAAAACTCACCTTTCCGGGATCCCCGGCATACAGTGCGCCTTCGGTATCCTCTTCGCAGGAACTCATGAAGGCTGCTGCGAGAATTACCGCCAATATTGCCAAATATTTCCTTTTCATATTTTATTCTTTTAAATGATCATTAAATGGGATTCTGGTCAGCCGTGGCGTCCAGATTCGGATTTCCGTCAAACTCCTTCTGCGGGATGGTGAGGATGAATTCTTTGCTGTCGGGCTGACGCGTATCGAAGTTGAGTTTCTGGGAATGGTTCGAGTTGGGCGCATTCCTGTCAAAACCGGTCTTCTGCCTGAGAATGTCAAAGATACGCTCTGATTCGCCCCAGAGTTCAATACGGCGCTGCAGAAGGATCATATCCATCAGGGTCGTGGTTGCCCCGAAAGAGGTAAAGGAAATGGCGGCCGAATTGGTCAGACTGGCAAGCTGGTCAGCATAGCCCGAAGGATTACGGAGCTTCATCAGGGACTCCAGGGTGGTTTTGGCTTCATCAAATTTGCCGGCATGAGCCAGGGCTTCCGCTTTCACCAATACCATCTCCTCGGCACGCATGTAAATATAGTCACCGAGATATTTGGCCTTGTCGGAGAAACGGTATTTGAACTGGTTGTAGCTCTGGTTCGGCCCTGAACTCTTAACCTGGGCATCGGGCAACTTGCCGTTCCACCACTGTTTCCGTACGTCGGTTTCGGGGATCTGGTCATAGAGCCAGTTGTAGATGCATTTCCTGGAACCCGCGCCATACATGCCACTGGCTTCCGAATCCATGTGACTGTAGAAAGAGGCATAGATGGTCGACTGATCGGCAATAACCTCAGAACCCCACATCACCCCGGTCATGTTGCGGTTGTTGAAACCTGAAAAGAGCTCGGCTTCGGAACTCACCATGGTAAGTCCGGGCTTCGTGAGAGCCTCACTGGAATACTTCACTGCATCGTCCCATTTGTTCATAACCAGGCAAACCCTGGCTTTGATCGCGTTGGCGATGTAGTAGTCGACATGCGATTTGTGGGTCTGGAGGCTCTTGTCTTTTGCGAACATGGCAATGGCATCGTCCAGGTCTTTGTTGATCTGGTCATACACTTCCTGTACGGTTCCGCGGCCTTTCCCTTCCGACTGGGCGGTGGTGGGTTCGGTGTAAAGGGGAACTCCCGGAAAACTTTCATGTCCTTTGTAGGTCTGCTGGAAAATCTGGATCAGCTGGAAATAACTGTAGGCCCTGATGGTTAACGCCTGGGCAATCAGATTGTCGACCAGCACAGGATCCCCAATAATGGTCTCCTTCTGCGGAATGATGTAATTAACGTTGTTAATAAGTGTGTAATAGAAATTCCATGTGCCGTAGGATCTCCAGTTGGTGGAGGTGAACCTGCTGCGCACATCGTAGCGGTAGTCGAAATAGAACCAGCCGTTCCCTATCTGATCCTGAAGGAAATCTTCACCCATCAGGGAGGTGAACATGTTGGTGGACAAAATACCAAAGTTCTGGTGGGTATTTCCATCGGTCCATCCCGATACAAACAACAACCGGTACACCCCGTCCATAGCCACCTGCGCACTGTTGATGTTGGCAAAAATGGTCGGTCCGTCCACCTTTTCCGTGGGCGCTGTTTCCAGCAATTCCTGATCACAGGAAGTAATTCCGGCGAATACAGGCAAAAACATCAGTATAGCTAATATCTTTTTCATGTTCCAATAAATTAAAATTTAACATTGATACCAACAGAGACGATCCTGTTCGGCGTGTATGCAAAGTCAGTACTCCCGGTAAAGTTGTACTGCGGATTCATCCCTTGCCGGTGGCTGAAGAGGTAAAGGTTGTCGCCCTGCACAAAAACCCTGGCCGACTCAAGTCCGAGGCTTCTGAGGTTCCGGATGGTATACCCCAGGGCCACATTCTTGATGGAGAGGTAGGAGGCATCGATCAGTGACCTGTCGGTCAGCGTGAAGGTCTGGTCCTTCTGAACCCTTGGCACATCGGTCATGTCACCGGGCTTTTTCCAGGCCCTGAGAACGTCACGGATGTAGTTGTTGCCCATATAAAGCGGATTCATGTAGTTGTATCCGATGTAATCATAGATCTTCCCCCCTATCGAATAGGTGGTCAGGATGGTAAAATCAAAATTATGGAAATTGAGGTTTGTTCCGACGGAACCATAGAGGTCGGGGATACGGCTGCCCAGGATTTCCCTGCTGGCGGCAGCTTTTGTCTTATCGGCCGAAATATAGGGTTCTCCGGGATTTCCTTCCTCATCCTTGTCGTACACCCAGTAAAGCTGTGCTCCCGTAGCAGGATCCACACCGGCACTGCGCGCCATATAGAAGGAGTTCAGCGTCTCACCCACCCTGATGATGGTTGTTCCGCTGATGATTTCGTCCTGCTCGTCGGTAAGCTTCAGCACTTCGTTCTGGACCGTCGAGCCCATGGCATTCACGCTCCAGAGGAAATCTTTGGTCTTGATGATGTCGTAAGAAGCGGTAATGTCAAAACCCGTGTTTTTCATATCACCGATATTGTCATAGAAACCGTTGAAACCCAATGAAGTGGCCATCGGACGATACAACAGCATGTCGGTGGTTTTACGGGTATACCATTCAACGCCCAGGTTGAGGCGATCGAAGAAACGGCCTTCCAAACCAACGTTCAGGTTCTCATTTTTCTCCCATGACACCTCCTTATTTTCGAGGGACGTCACCACGGCTCCGTTGAGTCCGGCATTGTTGTAAGTCAGGTCATAGAACGATTGCCAGGCATACAAACCTACCGCATTGTTCCCCTGGGTACCGAAACTGGCTTTCAGGGTCAGATTGTCAACCCAGGTAACCCCATCCATAAAGGCTTCTTCCGAAACCCTCCAGGAAGCTCCCACCGACCAGAAATCACCCCAGCGGAAATCCTTGTGGAAGTGGGAGGAACCATCGGTACGGTAACTTGCCGAGAAATAGTAACGGTCGGCGAAGTTGTAATTTAACCTGCTGAAGTAGGATTCCAAGGCATCGTTGTTTTCATACGAGGAAGCACTGGCAATGGTGGAACCCGAAGCCAGTTCATACAAACCGCCGAAGGGGAATCCGGTCTTCGACGCGGAAATGGAGTTGTATTTGTAATGATAATACTCATGGCCGCCCATCAAATCGAAATTGTGTGAGCCAAAGGTGCGGTTCCAGTTGAGGATCTGGTTGAAAGTGTAGGAGAAAGTCCTGCCATGTGATTTGCTCAGACGCCCTTTCACCGTTCCACCGGCATTTCCGAAATAGGGATTGTAATAGGTGGTTGAGGAGGAGCCCACATGGTCAAATCCGAGGTTCATGGTAAAGGTGAAACCCTGTGCAAAACCATATTTCTCATTGTTGGTATTGAATTCCACGAGGGAACGTCCGCTGACATTGTCGCTGTTGCTCAAATATTTGTCATCATAGAGCACGGCAATGGAGTTGAAGTTAATCTGGGCACCTGACGGACGGCTCATCCCGTAGTCGAAAAGCGGCACTCCCAGAGCATCTTTCTTGATTTGGCCGTTTTCGTCCCTTTCCCAGATGGGGAAGATGGGGGCCATCTGCTCGGCAGAATACCAGATGTTCGAAGTGGCGGAACCCGTTGCGCCCAAATAGTTGGTCTTTGACAGGGCGAAGTTGGCCGACATCCCCATCCTGAACCAGTCGGTGGTTTTGTGGTCGACACTCAGGCGGCCCGTCATACGGTCAAAGGAGGTGGTCTTCAGTAAACCATCCTCCTTCATATAGTTGACAGAAGCCAGGGCTTTGGTCTTGATCGTTCCGCCGGAAACATCCATCTGGTACTCCTGACGCAGGGGATTTTCAGCAGTTACCTCATCAAGCCAGTTGTCGGTCCACTTCAGGCTCGCGGAAGGATTTACCTTGCCGGTAACCGGATCGATCAATTCGGCAAGCGGCATATTGTAAGGATTGTACTGCTCATTGACACCGAGAATACCGTCTACGGTACCCCGCATACGGGCAATGGCATTCAACCCAGCCTGTGCCTCGGGAATCCCCTTGGCAAACATTTCATCGTGTTTGAAAGCCAGGAAAGCCGTTTCCAGATATTCGGACTGGTTCATCACGTTATACCGTGGAATGGCTCTTGAACTGAGTCCAAGGGAGGCTTTAAAATTCGTGGAAATCTTACCCGAGGTGTCTTTTCCCGCTTTGGTGGTGATCATCACAACCCCGTTGGCACCCCTTGATCCGTAAAGGGCACCGGCTGATGCATCCTTCAAAATGGTGATGCTCTCAATGTCATTGGGATTGATGGCATTCAATGCACCATTATAAGGAACACCGTCGACAACATACAACGGAGAGGTCGATGCATTGATGGACCCAAAACCACGGATCACAATCGATGCGCCATCACCCGGCTGACCACTTCCGAGGGTGGACTGCACACCGGGAACAATCCCGTCAAGGGCTTTGGTGATGGTCGCCACTGAACGCGTTTCCAACTTTTCGGAACTGACCGATGATGCCGAACCCGTAAAAGAACTCTTTTTCGCCGTACCATACGCAACCGAAATCACTTCATCAATCAATTGGGTTTCCGATTCCAGTAAAACCCTTACCTGAGAACTTACCGGAACCTCCTGAGTGACCATCCCAACAAAAGAAATGACCAAGGTCTGTGCATTCTGCGGAACATTAAGCGAAAAATTCCCGTCTGAATCAGTCACCGTTCCCACAGTCGTCCCTTTCACGACAACAGATGCGCCAGGAACGGGAGAACGGTCCTCCGCCGATGTCACATTACCGGTTACCAACCGGGTCTGTGCAACAACAACCTGTAAACCCGCCATAAACAGGAAAACAAGTAATAAAGACAATTTTCTCATAATTAAGTTTTAATTTAATAAATTCAAATAGTCCAAAGTTTTATTAACAACAATGCGAAGCTATAAAAAATAACTAAATAAATTAACATCTATTAATATTTCAATAATATGACAAAAATCATATTAAAGACCGACCATTCACCTTATAGCCTGGAATATAGATATTTAGCCTAAATAATCCCCTCCCCTGCGGATAGCAGTTTTTTTTTACTAATTGTCAGAGGAGGTCATTCAGGGCCTCAATAACCTTATCATAATCGGGTTCTATGGCGATTTTCGGGAACAAATTCTACATGCCTGACCACATCATTCTTGTCAGGAATAACGGAATAATTCCGGTAATGTTTAAATATTGACAGTTTCAGGACAATTATTTAAGTTTTCAACAGTTATAAACGCCGGTGCAAGTGGCTCTGTTAATGAAATCTTCATACGGCGGCAAACAGGCCTTGGAATAAATTCATTACTTTTGCCATCGGGATTTCCGGTAAAAGTCATAAATTATAATGGTATCAAACACGCGTAAGACCCTAAAAAGCTCAAAACGCTCCCCCGGGAAACGAGGGTTCGCCTCCTGGTTCACCGACCAGCGGGTATGGTTTACCCTTGCCATTTTTTTACTCCTCTTCACACTCTACCTCGCCATTGCTTTCATCTCCTTTATTTTCACCGGCGATGCTGACCAGAGCGTCCTGGATCACAGCTGGAAAGAACTGATCACCTCCCCCGACCTCCGGGTAGAGAACAAAGCTGGCAAAACGGGAGCCTGGCTCGCCGATGTCATGATCAACCGCTGGTTTGGCATCCCGGCCTTCCTGCTGCTGTACCTGCTCACCGTTCTGGGAATCAGGATGACGGGATTCAGGCTCAATAACTACAAGAAGAAGTTTGCCTTTGTCGTAGTCACCATGATCTGGTTGTCGCTGACCCTGGGCCTACTGTTTTCCAAAAGTGAAGGCGGCTCGTTTCTATACCCCGGCGGAAAATATGGATTTGTGGTCAGTAACTGGATCAGCCTGATGATCGGAAAGATCGGCGCAGGAATTCTCCTGCTCGGGCTGGGATTTCTCATCGCCGGACTCTCTTTCAGGGGATTGGTTCCCTGGCTGATGGAGAAATCCAAACCCCGGGTAAGGTCTGAAAAACAGAAGCCGGAAGGGATCAGCACCCCCAACGGGAAACAGAATACCTTGGGAAAGGATCCTGGAATGGAAACTCCCCTGTCGAAGGTAATCGAAGAGGATGAAGTGGTTACCGCCATCTTTGATCCCGACGCCGCGGATGCGGAACTCCCCCCGAGTCGCCTGCCGGCGGACGTCCATATGGAGGTGGAAGTAAAACCGGGAAACGGCGATCAGGCCGGAACTGTAACGCCCCCCTATCCTGCGGAAGATGAAACAGGATTCGGAAACAACGGTAACGGAGACGACGAAATGCCACCTGACGGACTTCCCGATTATGATCCCACGCTGGAGCTGCCAAATTACAAGTTTCCCTCCCTTGACCTTCTCGACGATCACAAGCTGGGGAATGCCGAAGTCAGCAATGAAGAGCTGATCTCGAACAAGAACAAGATCGTGGAAACCCTGCGCCATTACAAGATCGAGATTACCAAAATCAGGGCTACCATCGGCCCCACCGTCACGCTGTATGAAATTGTGCCGGCCCCCGGGATCCGTATCGTGAAGATCAAAAACCTGGAAGACGATATCGCCCTGAGCCTTTCCGCCCTGGGCATCCGCATCATCGCCCCGATCCCCGGAAGGGGAACCATCGGTATCGAAGTGCCCAACCAGAATCCCGAAGTGGTGTCCATGAAATCGATCCTGGGATCGAAGAAATTCCTGGAATCCACCGCCGAATTACCGGTCGCCCTGGGAAAGACCATCTCGAACGAGACTTTTATGTTCGACCTGACCAAGATGCCGCATATCCTGGTTGCCGGAGCCACTGGACAGGGAAAATCGGTGGGCCTTAACGTGATCATTGCCTCCCTGCTTTATAAAAAGCACCCCGCCGAACTCAAATTTGTGTTCGTCGATCCGAAAAAGGTGGAATTGAACCTCTATTCCGTACTCGAAAAGCACTACCTGGCCAAGCTGCCCAGCGAGGAGGAACCCATCATCAACGACATCCAGAAGGTAAAATACAGCCTGAACAGCCTCAACGCAGAAATGGACCAGCGTTATGACCTGCTGAAGAAGGCTCACACCCGGAATGTCAGCGAATACAACGAAAAATTCATTAAACGGCGGCTGAACCCGGAAAAAGGACACCGCTATCTCCCATACATCGTGGTGATTATCGATGAATTTGCCGACCTGATCATGACCGCCGGCAAGGAGATCGAACTTCCCATCGCGCGGATCGCCCAGCTGGCCCGCGCCGTGGGCATTCACATGATCATCGCCACCCAGCGGCCCTCCACCAACATCATAACCGGTACCATCAAAGCCAACTTCCCGGCCCGCATCGCCTTCAAAGTGGCGTCAATGATCGACTCGCGCACCATCCTCGACACCCCGGGCGCCAACCAGCTCGTAGGCAAGGGAGACATGCTCATCTCTTACGGAAGTACCATGACACGCGTCCAGTGCGCGTTCATGGATACCCCCGAAGTGGAAAACGTCTGCAAATTTATCGGCGACCAGCATGGATTCCCCACAGCCTTCCTGCTTCCCGAAGTGGAACATGACGAGGAGAACGGCGTGATCGAAACCGACCTCACCGGAAAAGATGAACTCTTCGACGAAGCAGCACGCCTGGTGGTGATGAACCAACTGGGATCCACCTCGATGATCCAGCGACGCTTCTCCGTGGGATACAACCGGGCCGGAAGAATCATGGACCAGCTCGAAAAAGCAGGAATCGTCGGATCCGGCGAAGGAAGCAAGCCCCGACAGGTATATATTCAGGACGAATACACTTTGGAACAGTTATTGCGTAACATCGACTGAGGTTGACGCTGAGGTTAAAGCCGAAGTTGAGGCTGAGGTTGACGCTGAGGCTGAGGTTGAGATTAATGGCGGAGACCGCCAGCCCTGGAGGGGCTGAGCATCAATAACACCCGGTGAAACCGGGTAGATAAAAAAGCCTGGCCCTCCACCATAAATGATTATTATATAAAAGTTTTACAAGTTAATTACCTGAAGAAATGACAAAAAGAGTGATTATCGCCGCCCTGCTCTTCTGCACCCTCACTGCGGCAGCACAGAGCGATCCCAAAGCTAAAACCCTGCTCGAAGAGACCAGCAAAAAAATGCAGTCCTTTCAGACCCTGTCGGCCACCTTTACCTTCACCATGGAAAATGTCAAAATGAAAGTCAGGGAACAAAATAGCGGTTCGCTCCTGCTGAAAGGGAACAAATACCAGGTGAAACTTCCCGATATGGGAATGCAGATCTTCTGCGACGGAAAAACGGTATGGAACCTGATGGAGGAAGCCGGACAGGTCACCGTGAGCAATGCCGGAGACGAAGGAGCGGGCGTAATCGACCCTACAACCATTTTCAACGTTTACCAAAAGGGATACCAGTATAGATTCGTCGAAGACAAAACCGCCAGCGGCAAAATCATCTCATACATCGACCTGGTCCCTGATGATAAAACCGTGGAATTTACAAAACTGACGGTGGGAATCGAAAAAGCCGGACAGGTGGTCAAATCGCTCGTTACCCATGGGAAAGACGGCAACCTCTATGGCATTTATGTACTTGACATGAAAACGAACCAGCCCGTCGCCGATTCCGAATTTCTTTTCAACAAAGCCAAATACCCCGATATCGAGGTGGTGGATTTCAGATAATGACCCTGTCCCCTCCTCCCCCGAGGGACAGGAAGGGTGGCATTTCACGGGTATTTTCTGAAATGACGGCGTGGCCACTCCGGGCTCTGATGCTCTGCGCCGCTGATCTTAAACTTCTTCAGTCACCGAAGCTTCAACGCAGGCAACAATCTCAACCTTAACCTCAACCTCAATTGTCGTTGGCGAAAAACTGGACCGCCAGCCGGTACGACTCCAGCCCGAAACCCATGATGCACCCCCTGCAGACAGCCCCGATCAACGACGTGTGCCTGAATTCCTCCCTCGACAGCGTGTTGGAAATATGAACCTCCACCACCGGTGTGGTCACCGCAGAAATGGCATCCCGGAGAGCCACGGAGGTATGGGTATACCCGCCGGCATTCAGAATGATCCCGTCGTATGAGAAACCACACGACTGAATCCTGTCAATGAGTACCCCCTCGACGTTCGACTGAAAATATTCCAGCGTGATCCCAGGAAAACTATTTTTTAATTTCTGAAAGTAATCTTCGAATGTTCGGTTTCCGTAAACATTTGGTTCTCTTTTTCCTAAAAGATTTAAGTTGGGGCCGTTTATTAACAAAATTTTCATGATATTTCTTTTTATTGCTTATATTTAATACAACATTTTCATCAGGATACCGTAACGTCAGTTATATCGGAGTATAAAACAGAACATCAGCAAATTTATTCATTTTTCATCAGGGACTTATGATCTTTTTTATCAATAATTTCCAAACATTAAACATATCAAACTATGAAATGGTCAGAATGCAAGAAGGGTTATGAAGATTTTCTCAGGCTTGAGAAGTCTCTGTCCGAGAACTCCGTTTCAGCCTATGTCAACGACATCAACAAGTTGATCGAGTTTCTGAATGAAGAGTTTAAGAAAGTACCTCCCGAGAAGGTAAGGCTTCCGCACCTGAAGAAATTTGTGGAATGGCTTAACCAGAAGGGCGTGAGTCCTCGCACCCAGGCCAGGACCATTTCGGGGATAAAATCGTTTTTCAAATATCTGCTGATTGAGGAAAAGATCATGAACGATCCGACCACCCTGCTGGAATCTCCTAAGGTAGGGCGCAAACTTCCCGATATCCTGACCATGGAGGAGATTGACCTGCTCATTGATTCAGTGGATGTCTCAAAACCCGAAGGGCAGCGGAACCGCGCCATGCTGGAGACCCTTTACAGTTGCGGACTGCGGGTTTCCGAACTGGTAAGCCTTAAGATGAGCAATCTCAATTTTGACCAGGGATTTATCAAGGTGGAAGGGAAAGCGGACAAGGAACGGCTGGTCCCCATCAGCAAAAGTGCGATCGATGAGATCAACGGATATGTTGAAGGTTATCGAAAAGGGCTTAACATCGACAAGGACCATGTCAACACCCTGTTTTTGAATCGCCGGGGTAAAAACCTGAGCCGGGTGATGGTCTTTACGATCATCAAGGAACTGGCCACCAAAGTCAACCTTGGCAAAAAAATCAGTCCGCACACCTTCCGTCACTCCTTTGCGACACATCTGATCAACGGGGGCGCCGACCTGAGGGCGGTCCAGGAAATGCTCGGACACGAATCGATCCTCACCACCGAGATTTACACGCATATAGACAAAGACTATCTGAAGAGCACCATTCAGCAGTTTCACCCGCGCTCCTGACAGCGGACTCCCCTCTTTGCGTCAGATTATTAATTAATATTTAAAACCGTGTCATTCACGTTTCCCGGGGATTGT
>Ga0209719_1000210_pt1 | contig 89719 bp, 67 predicted proteins | sample AD_JPNAS2_MetaG_FD_184421 | JGI IMG/M metagenome (GOLD analysis project Ga0209719, IMG submission 184421) | Active sludge microbial communities of municipal wastewater-treating anaerobic digesters from Japan - AD_JPNAS2_MetaG (SPAdes) (version 2) | ecosystem: Engineered > Bioreactor > Anaerobic...
ATAAACCAAAGGTGTTTCCATTCCTTCAAGGTAGGCTTTGTAAACAATAATGGAGAAGTTTAAAAACCCGCACGGAGATTCGTTTCAATTCCTACAAGGTAGGCTTCCTACATAAAATGAAAAACGTCGTTGGTCATGAAGAAGCGATTTAACCATCGTGAGCTTCTTCGGCAAGCAAACGCGGGGTATGCGTTTGCGACGTTTCCCTGACTTCAAGGTAGGCTTCGTACCAAGGCCCAGCTCATCGAATTGGGCCTTGCAGAAATGTTTCCATTCCTTCAAGGTAGGCTTCGTACTAGCACGAACGCTTAATACCTGCTGGGAGGTGCGGTGTTTCCATTCCTTCAAGGTAGGCTTCGTACTACCCATCCAGACTCAAAGCAGGAAGTTGTAGGCTTGTTTCCATTCCTTCAAGGTAGGCTTCGTACTTGGGGGTACAATCTATCCATTATCCCGGCGTTCAGCTGTTTCCATTCCTTCAAGGTAGGCTTCGTACGGGGGTAGCTTTGAGGTACAAAGAAGCATTTGCTTGGGCGTTTCCATTCCTTCAAGGTAGGCTTCGTACCGTATCCGAACGGCTGGAGCCTACTATTCTTATCGAGTTTCCATTCCTTCAAGGTAGGCTTCGTACTCAAATGATACTGTCGTATTATATATCCTCTTTCCTGTTTCCATTCCTTCAAGGTAGGCTTCGTACCGGTATAGAGCTATGGGTTACCGGTGCGTGGAAGGCGTTTCCATTCCTTCAAGGTAGGCTTCGTACTCTAAAACTGTATACAGCAAATAGAGGATCTAACTCGTTTCCATTCCTTCAAGGTAGGCTTCGTACGGGCTGGAGACACATGAGGCCCATCATATACTTAACAGTTTCCATTCCTTCAAGGTAGGCTTCGTACAGGACCAGGCCGAAGAGGAAGGCGGCACGCAGCTAGCGTTTCCATTCCTTCAAGGTAGGCTTCGTACGGGGAATCATTCAAGAACATGGTAAAAAACATGACCCGTTTCCATTCCTTCAAGGTAGGCTTCGTACGAATAGAAAGAGAAACGGACGTATTGGGAGTTTCAAGTTTCCATTCCTTCAAGGTAGGCTTCGTACGTGGGAAGAACATGAGGAGGAAAGATGGAGCTCCTAGTTTCCATTCCTTCAAGGTAGGCTTCGTACAGAAGTAAATAAATCTAATCCTAAATTTAAGCTCCGTTTCCATTCCTTCAAGGTAGGCTTCGTACTAAAGCAAAACAAGCTCCTACTTCAGATGCTGACCTGTTTCCATTCCTTCAAGGTAGGCTTCGTACCCGTGAACACCGCTTCTATTCTATCATTGATTTTTCGGGTTGTCAAGGGGTTTTTTCGGGCTTTTTTAACAAAATTTCGCTAATACGTTGTAGTAAAGCTTTTCCGATGATTCGCTTACCGAAATAGCTTCCGTCGACCTCCCGGGATTTTCGGGCTATCGGAGGTCGACGGATTTTTTTGAAGGGGTCACGAAAGAAATCGCGGGTCAGGTAAAACGGAAAAATAAGACATGCCAAACTAAAGTTTGGCGTTCCCAGGGCGTTCACAGAAAGGCTGCCGGTTGAAAAGCCAACGTTCTCAGAGCGCTCCCAGAAAGGCAGGCGGAACTGAAACGCGGTGATACGGCGACGCCGCGAAGACGTTTCAGTAAACCCGCTTAACACGCCGAACTCAAGTTAGGCATTCTCAGAAGCCTCCCCCTACCCTCCGTTTTGATGGCCGTTTCTTACAAGCTCGGCGGCGAATCGTTCAATAGAGTTTGGCAAACGAAATACGGCCTGTCGACCCTCGGTGCTTTACGGCTATCGAGGGTCGGCAGGATTTTTCTATGCGTTCAGTTTTCGACCGCCTATCACACTCCTAAAATTCAAACGACCACCTCATACCAAAATTATAAGACAACATCTTTTTCGTATCTGCATACGTGACTCTTATATGAGGCGGAATGGCTTGTCGGAAAGTCTTTGATGTCGGTAAAACGATTTCCGCAATGTATTCCGTTGGTATCAGCTCTTCTACGAGTATTTCGGCTTGCTTATACCGTTTATAATATCGGAAGGCATCGACCGATGTTATCGTGTGTTTGGGGCAGTATATTTTTTCGAAGTCCAAGCGTGAGAAAACCTGATCCGGAGTCCCTATCGCGGAATCATATGCCGCAGCGTTTTTATCGGTGAATAAACAGTTCCTCTCTTTAATAATTCGCGGATCGATTTTTATAAGAACCGGATTGCTAATTTCTGAACGGTATATTTTCGCTCCGAACATGCTGTAGCTTTCATCATAAGCCAAATGAACGTAGTTTGTCGTACCTTTCCGACCATCGAGCGATTGCGATAGGGCGCCCGTTATCAATCGCGGTTTTATACCACTTCTATGCAGTTGTTCAATCGAAAGTATTCCTTTTTGGAGTATTGACGCTACGTTTTCAAATTCAGTCACGTGCAGCAGATACCCTTTTCGATTACGGATGATTCCGAGTAATTCTTCCGTTGTCTGTGATACGGAACCAGTAACTTGCCAGGCAGATCCTGGACTTTGTGATGAGACCTGGTTTTTCACCTTCGATTCTGTTGGATCCCGTTTCTCCATTACTCCCGTCAATGGCATTTCTTCGCCTTCGGAAGCGGTTTTTTGTGGGGTATTCGTATCAGTATTCGCGGTTTCGTTCGCTTGCTTTATAAGGCACCATATTCCGATCGAAATGACGATTCCAATTAGAAAGCCCAAAATTCCCCCTCCTTCAAATACTTGCTTTTCGCTAATGAAATCGCGAAGCGCGGAAGCTCTGAATGCCTCCATTCGCGGGTTTCTAAAAAGGAAAGAATATACGACACGAGTTACGAGACCAACCGGGATAATTATTGACTTATGAGCGGTTCTTATAGACGCTCTCGTGGAACGGCTGCGAAACCAGTGAAGGTCGTTAACTGGGCTCCAGCGTTTTCGAAAGCCGTACGTGAGGATTTCCCGCATACGGCTTTTTAAACGGCTTTGTTAAAAGGGTGATGTGACCATTGACCATTTTTTGCCGGGGTCGATTTGCCGACCGAACGCCAATACGTCAAAACAGTCCGACAAGAGATGAGGGAGGTATTGAAGAAGAAAGAAGGGGTTATTTAATAGATGCGTATACTCGCGAATGGTTTCCCATTTCCATCCTGGCTTTTCCCGGAAATCAACGTATCGCCTTCGTTAACGTAATGCTTTGACCGGAATCGAATCGGATTTTCGCGATGTGTGTATTTTCACAAACTGTTTTCATAAGTACTATCCCAGGACCAAAGAGAGTCGTTTTGACCTTATCGCCTTCCGCCAACTTATCCAAACGGGACTTGTAATCCTTTACGCTTCCCCTCGTTCTAACCCGGTCTGTTGTAACCGCCGAGGGGTTCGAGAAACGATGAGCGATTTCTAGGAGGTAAGGAGCGTCTTGTATAATTTTGACGGTTTCTCCTTCGATACCGTCAATTCCGTGGATCGCTCCGTATATCGTACCCGCGATGCTTGCGACGGTATCGGTATCGCAATCCTTCATCCTCGATATGGGGTAAAGACATTTAACCATCCCGCCACTACCGTTTGAAAGCGCCGCATAAATAGCCGCTAAAACGGTGTTTATCCCGGACCCTTTTTCTTTTCCAAAAGCGTTGAAGGACTTAAATGCCGTTTCTAGCGGCGCGTTTTCGCTCATAAAGAAGTCAAGCGCACAGCAAGCGGAAAGAAAATACTCTCGAACCATATTTTCAGTCGAATCATAGGACAACCCTGTTTGTGATTCCCACGATTCGAACCACTCTCCCGGTATTCCCGATTCGTAAAGCGAAAAACGTTCCATAGCTTCTTTTGCCGATTTTAACGAGTTTTCTCCAGAATCCCCATTTAGTAATCTGAAAAGAAGAGTTAGATAAAAAACTTGGGCTAAAATTGCGTGAGGGTGCCCGTGAGTCATCAGGCAATCGACGATGCCATTCTGTATGCACCTCTTTTCATCCGAAAGATTGGCTAAAACGTGGGGCAAGGCTCTCATCACGGTTCCGTTACCGCCGGCAAAGGCGTAACCGTCATAAAACGGGAATAGTCGTTTAGCGGTTCTCTCCGCTGATCTTGCGGCAAGCTTGGTCGCCCTGCCGCCGCCAAGCAGGTAAGAGATGCCTTCTTTTAACTCTGCAATGAAGTGTCGGGTGTCGAAGACCCCCATCGCGCGATAACTCCTCGCAACCATCAGCATCATTTGCGTATCGTCGGAATAACTTCCGGCCTCCATCGGAACCGCTATCGATAGGAAACGGTTTCTCGATCTGTAAATCCAGGGAAAGAAAATACCGTTATCGGTGTAGGAGTTTTCTTTTCTCTCAAACGGAAAACCCATCGCGTCTCCAATGGCTCCGCCCAGTAACGCGCCTGATATTTGATCTTTTTTTTCCATTAGCCGCCTCCGATTATCTGTGCGAACACAAAGCTAACATAACGATCAGTGAACCAATAAGTCCTATGATTCCGCAAACTTTGCCTGCCATTCCGCTCTCGCCGTTTTCGATCGCTTTGTTCCCGAAATAGATCGCGAGAGGTCCGAAAATGATTCCGGCTATAAAAAAGCTCAGAATCCCGAAAGCCAGTGATAACGCTGGGAAAGCCGTTTTGGTGTGATTACGGTAAGGCGTCCGATTCGCCGGGTACCCGGAGAATTCTTCATCGATGATATACCGGATAAGGGCCTCGTTTTCATTTCCAAAGTTTTTCACGGCTTCAAAATACATTTCCGATTTCGAATACCCCATATACTTCTTAACGCGAACAAAATCCTTGATCTTGTTTACCAACACCCGTTCCCCCTTTCTATAGATCGCAAACTTCTGTTCTGGGTCTAATGAAAAAGTTCCCGGTACCAAAAAGCGAATCAAGAACAAAACGAGTAAAACGGGAAAAGCGGACCAAAATAGATGTAAACGGCCCATTGAGCGCATGCGTGTCTTCTTTGCTCAATCGCTTGCGCATCCGGGACAATGAACCGTTCTCAACGACGGGCGCCAGCATGTACGCTTCCAATCCCTGAATGTGTATAGGCAGGGTTTTGGGTAATTCGGCAAGCCTTCCTTCCCCATGAGGTGACTACACACTTTAATATCAGCGTCCGTTTGAGGGTTATAGGGATGAAATCGACCGTATCGAACTCAGTTTTGACTCAAAAAGAAAGGGCGGTTTGTTACCGCCCGAATGTCATCTTTATACTTCCACGAGCATTGCACGGCTTTCCATAAGCATGGCCGCTTCGTCGTTCGTCAGTTGTAAGCCTTGTATCATTTTTCTCGCCAATTCACAGAACCGGACTAACTGCGCCCTGTGGGCAGGATTCGCGTATTGACGCAGGAACCTTTCTTTTCTTATACCCCCGATGATTCCTAAAGCTTGTTCCGCCATTTCGGAAGACAACCGCGGTGTCGAAGGATTCCTTTGGTCCGATAGTTCAGCCAAGGCGTACAGCATCTTGCACACGACGTCAACATGCTTCGCTTCAGGCAAATTACGAAGTATCGTTGCCAAAAACGGGGTCGTATCCACCGCGCTACCTGTCAATGCGCATTCCCTGCTGCCGATCTTGCCAAGCATCCAGTAAAAGTTGATAACCTGATGGGTTTTAGTGAGCGACACATAGCGGTTCATATGAGCGCGAATAAACTCGAGTCCTCTATCGGTCGGCGCGATTTTTCCGTATGCGATAAATAGCAGGGCATACAAATCCTTCAGGGAAGGCTGCTTTAGCATCATTTCGATCTGCGCGACCGCGTGCGGATGGTTACATTGATAAATACAGGCAATCGCGGGTTGGATGAGGTCGTTGATCAATCCGGGTTTTGCAGAGATGAAGAGCAGATTGTTGCATTCTCTGCAACAGGCGTCGAACACCGTTCCTTTCACTGAATTGGAAAGATACGGAGAAAGGGCGCCGATGACGCGAAGGATTCTTCCTTTCGCGAAACTATAGCTCTCGTGATAGATTCCGAGAAGCCACTGGGTTACTTCATCCGCGTTTTTTGCCTTCATTAGGATGTTTTCCGCGGCTTTAATTCTCTTTATCCACATCGCTTTTTTTGTTGGAGGCTCGGCATGTCTGTACTCGTCGAGATAGCGCGAAAATTCTTTTGTATAGGATTTGTTGATTTTCTCCCGGTTATCAGGGATCGCTTTTTTTATCAAATTAGGAGGCGTTTTCGGTAACGCCCCCGCTCCGTTTCCGGAACTGGGTTTCGTAGGGCTCGGGTTCCAAATCCCCTGTTTTTCATAGGTTACGTCTTCGAAAGTACGGTTCGGGTCTTTTGTGAACCAGCCTTTCAGCTTAATGACATTGCTCTCATCCACTGATATCTTGATGGAAATTTCTTCTCCTTTTTCCAGTGGGCGTTGGAAGTTGAAAACGCGATCGGAAATCTGCCGGTTTGGGGGATTCGTATCGGTCCTGCGCCCGAGGTACAAAGGGATTCTCAGCGCTTTGCGACCGTCAGTATCCACTTCGAAACTGCGAACGGGTGATTCGCAGGGTAAAACGGTTCCCGCCGGTATCATATGGGATACGCGGTTTCCTGAGGTTCCGATGCCTATCGTTTCGTTAACGATAGAACTCACTTTTTCTCCGCGGTGAAGATAATAATGGTATACGACAGCGCCCCGCGCTACGGATTTATCCGGGTCCATCACCTGTATCGGTTCAAATCCAAAAAAGGACTGCAACCGTTTATGAATCACCGGTAGTTTCGTCATCCCCCCGTTCAGGAGAACGGCGTCCACTTTCGGTTCTATACCACGGTCAAGCGCTTTTCTAAGGACATCGAGAATCGGGTCGATAATGTTCGAATTGCTGCTTTGGGCTTCTTCAGACTCATACAAAGACCGAATCGTTAAATCGTTCGCAAGAAGGGGAGAAACGATCTGCTCGTATTCTTCCATAGTCAACGTTGTTTCAAACGCTTTATTATCGACAATATTCGGTTGTAAAATTTCTGTTTTAACGGGTTGGTCTGAATTGAACCCCATTAAAACCCGGTTCGCAAGTTCGGAACTCAAATCGATTTTTGCTTGCTCAGCAAGCTCTAAAAGCCTTGCTTTTAGTTGGTTCTCTACTGATTCAGGCATCACGAACGTTTTGAATTTCCTTTTGAAAATGTCTAAAAAGTAGTCTCTGACATATTCGTCGAATTGGTCCCCGCCCAAATTCGTGTATCGCGAAATGGCAATGTCTTCGAAGTCGATTCTCGCCTTTTTTGGGTTATGAAACACTTTGTGAAGGGAAATATCGAGTGTTCCCCCTCCGAGATCGAAAACGAGAATGTTTTTTGGTTCGTTCAGAGAGAGCAGGGTCGTTGGGATTTCTTCAAGGTTTTGTCTGTTGATGAAGTCGTAGAGAACGGCTCTGGGTTCGTCAAGCAGAAGAAGGCGTTCGCTACCATCGTCGTTCTTTACTTTAAATCCCGCCATTTCGGCCGCTTCGAGCGTCGCTTTCCGCATATCGGTGTCAAAGGACGCAGGAACAGTTATCACGACGTCCTCGATATCGTATCCGAAGGTTTGTTTCGCTCCGGATTTCAACATTTTCAGAATATGCGAAGATATCTCGGAGGGCGTGTGTTTCTTTCCTTCCAATTCTACAGAATAGTCCGTACCCATCTTGCTTTTTATAGACTTCGATACACGCTGTGGTTGCAGCGCATACTGTTTTTTCGCATATTCGCCGACAAAAAGGTTTTCAGTGTCTTTGAAAAATACGACCGATGGTAGCATTTGTTTCTTTGTCGTGCCTCCCCCTTCTGCTTTCATCGGAATTTCCACGATTCTCGGTTCGATGGTGTTTTTTTTCGGATTAAATAACCCCCACCCGATCAGCGAGTTCGTCGTACCCAAGTCGATACCAAAGAAAAAGGTTTTCTCTTCCGCCATGTCACGCCTCCCTTATTCCAATGAATCGCGCGCGCTTGAGGTCTCTTCAACCCGAGGTTTAGAGATGAGAATATCCCCGATTTTCCATCCAGAAGAAACGATTCTCACGTTTTTCTTTTCATCTTCCGTTAAAAAGGGCGAGCCTGAATAATCGCAATTTTGACACGCGTCTAAAGAAATCTCCCGTTCCGAATCGCCAGTTTCTATTGGAAAAATCCCATACTCTTTCAAGAAACGCATAAACATACGAATGGTCAACGGAATGGATTCAACTTCTTCAGGGAACTGATACCCTTTTTCCTTAAGCATCTGTAGTTGTTTTTCCGAATAGGCCATCTGATCCAGAAGGTATCCGTATTGACTGCAGTTGAGGGATTGGAAGAAATTTGAAACCGCGAGCTTTTTTTCTTCTTCGCGAAATAGAGATATGTTATTCCGGAACTCTTCGACTTCCTGAGTCGTTATTTCCAGCCCTGAGCGCAAGTCTTCGTTTTCTTGCCTCAGGTAATCGTTTTGCTCTTGCAGGTCATTCGTTTCATATTCGCGTTTCTCCGGGACGGCGATAAACGATGCCAAATCGTCTAAAGATTCTTCTATACTCTTCTTCTTACGCAGGCCATATTCAAAGGCCACCTCATCGATAAACGCTTTTAAAAAATACTCTAGCGTACCGAAATCGAGGTACTTCATAATGTTCGGTAGTCTTTCACTCAAGTCTTCACGCAATGGGCCTATCCTGCTCATAGCGATTAGAACCGCTTTGGAATCCATCATCGGTTTTTTAATGTAAGGAACTTTCAAAATTCTCTCTGAAAGCCTTTCATATAATTTCCGCTTATCGTGGTTTCCCGTTTCGGGGTGGAGGTAATAATACAAGTATTTTGCCGTTTTTTTGGTTTCTTCGACCCATGCGCTTCTTTTTGTCGGGTTGTCAAGTCTGTTTATCCGAAGATTTAGGAGTACGTTATAAAACAGAGGTTTTCGGCCGGTTATCGTTTCCAATCGCTCAAGGTATTGCCGCGGATGGTATTCTGGTTTCTCGAGTACCGCTTCGATAAGGTAACTGTCCATCCTTGAATTTTCTCTTCGATGCGGAGACCGCCTGTCCACATATTTCGCATACTTCATCAAAAGCTGGTCTTTTCCGGAAAGCACAGATAAACCCCTCCTTATAGGAATTGAATTGGCTGCAAGTTGCGAGATTGATAAACGCATTTTAGAAACGGAAAACGAAGGTGTATTTCCTCGAACAAGCCTATCGGCGTCGTTTCGTTCGGGTTGCCGTGCACGAGTATGACCTCTTTGGGGCGCACATTCCCAATAAAAGAAAGAAGCCCTTCTCTTTGCGCGTGGGCTGTGAGCGGCAATTCCCCGACATAGATCGAACCCGACGGCATTCTGGAATAATGACGAGCTGAACGGTTGCCTTCCAACATCATACCGGGACTGGCGATAATGATGCACGGTTCGTCGGCGTAAAGCGTTTCATCTTGACGCTGGAAGGGAAACACGGTCTGATAATCGTATATCCTACGGCCGTAATTTTCATAGATATCGGTCAGGGCTTTCGCGAAACCGTCGATCACTATCGGACAAACTGGAACCAACCCAAGGTCCTGGGCTTTTTTGATCTTTAAAGCGACTTCCTGCGCGCGCCCAAGAGCGAAACCAGGCAGCATGACCTTCCCTCCCTCTGCGAGGATACCGCGAAAGTCTTCGAAGGAAGCGTATGTTTTTAATTCTTCCCTATCGGCTGTCCTATTCCGGTAGGTTGTTTCCATAATCAACAAATCGACAGGAAGGTTTTCGGGCAATTGATACTTGCCGACCGTTTCCTGGTCGACATCGCAAAAGTCTCCCGTGTAGAGTATTCGGCGGTTTTCGAACTCTATGTACACCATAGCGGCGCCTAAGACGTGACCGGCTGGAAAATACGTAACTTGGAAATTTCCGAATGACTTGGGCTTATTCCAATCGATAGCCACGACTTTTCCTATCGCTTCGTGAATCAATGCGCTCTGATAAAACGCGTTAGGCGTTTCATACCAACTATTTTTCGCATTTTCTTTCGTCGTTATCTTTAGCATCACTTCAGTAAGCGTTTTAGTCGGCGTCGAAGCATAAATCGTAGCCCGATAGTTTTCGCTGATAAGTTTTGGCAAAGCGCCTATATGGTCCAGGTGAGCGTGAGAAAGAAATACGGCGTCCAAATCCCATAGTCCGTCGATGAATCCCATTGGAAGAAACGACTCAAAGTAAGGATACACCCATTCGCTTTGCGGTCGAAGCCCGCAATCCAAAAGCAAGCGCGTGTCGCCACTCCGGAGATAGTAACAACTGGCTCCGATCTCATCTCCGCCTCCGATCGGAACGAAAATGTTTTCGATAAGAACCCCCCCTTCCCGCATATGGATATTCGTTATCGTTTGTCACATCATCCGGCTTCAGGTATGAATCACGAGTGAGGTGACGAGCGGGTCAAATAAGAAGTACACACTTAAAGAGAACGGTTATAATAAAAACAGGGCGCGAGGTAACCCGCGCCGTGTTTTCAAAAATTATCAGGTTTCCGTAGGACGAAAACGCCCGTAGCCGTAAGCGGTCTTCGCTCCGATCCCCCAGTATTCGAGCATAAGTCTGAACTGCTTTTTAATTTCCTCTTTTTCTTTTCGTGTTTCATCTTTGAGCAGTAAGGTGAACCGGATCGTCGCGCCTTTAGAAACTGCAAGGAAGCGTACGGGGATGGGGTTGTACCAATCGTTCGGCGGCATATCGGGAACATCGCCATAATAATCGGGGAAGTGGCTGTTAATGATATCCAGCTCGTACTGCACATTTCCCACGGGCAGTCCATCCAGGAAGACGATAGAGCCGCGTTCTCCGCCCATATCATCATCGCCGGTTCCGACCCCGAACCATCGGCTGCGTTTCGTTCTGTCGTATTCTTCGTCCGCTAAATAATGATGGAAAGCGCCCTTTATAGAAGAACCCGGAATAACGGGCAATCCGTAGTTTCTGGAGAAGTGGAAGCCAACATCGGTCGGGGCAGGACAGCCAGCGTATATTAGGAATCGTGATTTCGATTTCGCGGTGAAGTCGATAACAGAATAGCCGTTCCGTTCTTGGAATTGTCTTACGGACAGATCGCGGCGTTTCATCAACCGGTCGTAAAAGCTGATCTCTTTCGGGATTCTTTTAATTGCCCTTAAAAGCGTGTCTGCAAGGTCGTTGCTGCCGCCGCTCATTTGAGCGAACGCAAACCGGTTGTAGTATAAAGACAAATTCTTTCCTACCTTCTTATTGAACGCGTCGGCGTTTATCATCGCGCCCCCCTTCATCCTTGCTTTCAATGAGGATATCCGCATATCGGCGCAGCCATTTGTTCATTTCAAGAACTTCCGAGGTCAACCGCAGATACTTTTCTTCGGAAAACTGCAGATTCTGAGGGTTCGGGACTCCTTTACTTTTTAAAAACTCAAAGATGTCTTCCATTACGGCTAAATGATGCGGTTTACTTTTTGCCTTTAGATATAGTAATGTTCCTAACAACCCGTTCTGGATGATCATCGCGCCCAGCCCTTTTACCAATTGTTTGTATTCGGTGCCTTTGTCCTGGTTGATGTTTACCCTTTTTTTAGCCCATTGCGCCAATTCGAGAGAAGTCGGCATTTCTATCCCTCCAACACTTTCAAGTACACGAGGCCTTTTCCGACGGTTTCGTTTCCACCTATCGCGATCATTTGCCCGTCCAATGCTTTTATCGTCGATTCGAGAAGGTTTTCTCCTGTGATCGACGCGTTTCTTAAAATGCAATACATAATCGTATCCTGTGGTAGGTATTCTTCGTACCACAGCGCCCCGGGAGCGACGGTTCCCGTCCTTTCGTCGATTCGGATGCGCGGGATCACTTCGGTCGCCGTAGTGACGAAGTTTTGGAAGGCTTTATCCGGAACGATCGCGAAATTTTGTTCAAAATGCTCTTTCATCGTGTCGTCCGGTGTCAAGCTGGACAGCGCTTTCGCCCACTTGGTCGCTTCGGGGTTTACGGCCGCTTCGATTTCGATCTCTTCCAACGAAAGCTTTCCGTCTGCGAGCATCGTCGGATTGCTTACGATGGCTTTATTCTCCTCGATTTTTGGAATCGACAAGCCGCTGATTTTTTTCAAGCGGTGCAGGCGCGCCAACACCAGCGGACAGGTGATCCATATGAAAACCGACTCCGGGCTTCGAGCCGGAAAGGCGAGTATTTTCGCTTCGGAAAAGGCGATGGAACCCGCGAGGTCTTCTTTTTCCGCGAGTGGTTTATTGCCGAATACCTCTCTTTCTTTTTCTTTGATCAGCTTACTCGCCCGGATAGCTCCTTTAATGCCTTGTATGATGGGGAACCCCGTTGACTTTTCTCTTTGTATCGGCTGGTCGACGATGCCGACATCGCTGCCCTTCCCCGCGTGAATCTGACTTTCCGCATATAGCGCCAAAATCTTATTTTCCATAGTTATCCTCCTTATACCGTTTGCACTCTATGTATGAGCCATATCCGAATTCGCCCCGTAATTCCGTGATCGTCGTCGTATTGAGGGAACCCTCTATGAAGTAGGTAGAACCTATTGGCACCGCATGCATCAAAGGTTTCGGTCTACGGGCGATGAGGTCCCATCCGCCGATCGCATACGGTTTTCCATTGCACACCGCTTTCACGGTCGCCCCGAAAAAACTGTTCTCGGAACCCGTCGGAAGAAAGCCATTCCGGAAGATCGCAGGAGTCACAAAAATCACGGTTTTTCGTGAATCCTCAACTTTCTGGAAAAGGGATCCCGGCACGTTCTTTTCGAGTTCGGTTGTCGCCACACCCGATTTGCCTCCCAGCAATACCGTATCGATTCCTTCCAGAAGCTCGGCGCCGTTTAAAACGCATAGATATAGGCCGGCTTCCTCTTTAAAACGGAAAGAGCGGACCCGGAAGATCATCTCTTCCCGCGCGTTTTTGCGATCGGATCGGAGACCGATTCCGGTACGGTGTTCGATTTCGTAGAAGACAGTTTCTTTCACCAGCGACTCTTTGGCGGGCGGTTTTCCCTCCTTTATCTTGGACATTCCTTCCCAGTCGATCCACGGGTAAGCTTCCGCCGCTCGAGACCCTTGCTCCGTTTTTCCATCCCAAAGCGTATGGAGGGAGATGCCTCTATAAGAAAAGGATAGTTCCGGGTTTGGCTGTAAAAAACCGATCTTTCCGTCATCCCATTTCGTCAGATGGGAAGGGGTGGGGAGGAAGTACCGGGTCCGCCCATCTTCTTTCAGAAATGGGAAAGGGCCGATGAAGCGGAATTTCCCCGGGTGGTCTCTATCGCCGATCTGTTCACGGTATTTTTCAACGGCCTTCTGGTTTTGAAGGTTTGTTTTATTTTTCCTCAAAAAGGCCGTACGAATCGCGCCATAGAACGGTTCTGAGGTCGGGAACACAGTCCGGGCGTTATCCGAAAAACCAAATCCGCGTGTGTCGCGGAAAAGCAAGGCGCTTTCAGGGTTGAAACGGAGGATGTCGAAGTTTTTCATCGGTTTTCCACCTCTCTCTGCGCGAACTCTCCCATCGAGAGCAGCAAGAAGAAATCTTCAAAGGTTTTACGCGTTCGTATTTCATCGTTTTTCGTGACTAATCCGCTTAACACTTCCTGAAATTTCTCTACAACGACGTCTTTGGCTCGCTTTGTGAGGTTTCCGCGACGTTCGATGAGATAGGGAAGGTATCGCTCTACCCATTCTTCCGTCGTGAACTCGCCGGAATCGATGTCTTCCAAAAACGTGTAGAGGATTTTTTTACTCACTTTGGTTTGTTTCAGCAGCGTCCAGATCTCTTGCGCCTTAGCCAGGAGGTCCGTTTGATTCCGTTCCCATTTGGATACCACTTTGGTTTGCTGGCCGGAGTGTCGAACCACCGTAATCGAGAAAGCGTTTCTCGAATCGGCTTTTTCGTTTTCAGAAAGCGCAGGGGGAAGGTCGATCCAGCCTCTTTTCGCGCATTTTTCAGCATCTCGCGCGATATCGAGCGCGTCCGATAACGGAAATTTGTGGTTGAGCAGGGCGATACCGGCGCTCATCGTGGCTTTGCTTCCCATCATCGGGAACATCGGGAACCATTTTTCATTTTCTTTTTTATAACAAAGCTCCTGATCGAACAAGTATTCTTCTTTATTTTTACCGTCGACATCCACCGTCAGTTCGACTTTTCCGATACCAGAGTAAATTTTGCGCAGGTCATTGGCGCAATTAAAGACGGTTCGAGCGGGCAGGAAAGCGAGAACGTCGTCGCCTCCGGCGTAGATGAGCAATCCGTTGTATTTGTCTTCAACTACCGGCTTGACAAATCGGGAGAAATGATCCAGCGTTCGCGAGATCGCGCGGTGGTAACTGGGAGTGATCGCCGCCTTTTTTAATTTGGAAAGACTTATTTTTCTATTGTTATCGAGAGCGGTTAGCGCATTTTTCGCTTTCTCGTGCAAACGGTCTTTCAGCTCTGGCGCCCGTTTTCCGGACATCCACTCGCCCATCTTGTCTCCGTCCATCACGAGTATCGCGTAATATGGGGTCGGCAACTTTTCGAACGTTGTATCATTCTCGCGTTCCTGATTCTCTTCTCTCAATAAGTTCAACCATCGCGTTCGTTTCTCTTCTTCCAGATTCCGTATTGCGATTTCGGTTGTCGATGGCGTGCGCTTGTTTGGGATGTCTTTCTGAATCTCGATGATCTCTCGTTTGATGAGGTTGATGGCGCCCAATCGCTCCGATTTGTCCCCCGGCGACGCCGCGCCATCACGCCGTCGGTAGTCCTCGAGGATGGCTTTCACTTCCCCGCTCAGCTGGTCTCCGTCCACGGGGCGGTCGTCGACGTAGCCCCCAAAAGCGGTCGTCGCTTTCACTGCTTCCAGTTTTCGACGCGTCAGTTCATAAAAGAACGGGTAGAAGCTGCCGCTGTTAACCGGATAACTCTCGAGCTGAGAGAGTTTCCGTAATTCGCTCGCGAAACCGTCGAGTTCGTCTGTATCAGAGAAAAATTTCTTAAAGACAACTTGGAAATTTGCCGGGTTTTCCCAGTTCTGGATCGCGTAATAAAACTCCGGGAATAAGTCCGTCTGCATAGTCCAATACTGTCTTTCCGTATCGCTGAGCTTCAACTTTCCCGCTGTCTTCTCTGCGATTTCGCGCCAAACTTTCTCTATCGCGTTTTTCACCTGTTGCGCGAGCGCTTCAGCCTGGTCTGATGGAACGACCGCCAGAAATCGGTTGGGTAAGGAGGCGATGTCGCGCGGTAGGTCCTGAGTGTCATCGTCGACATTAATCTCTTTCTTTCGAAGCCACTCTTTCAGGAGTGTCTGGTGTCTCATATTCGGGAAGATGATATGGTCGAACCCGAAGGTTTCTCCGATAAGGCGTATGCCCTGGAAGGTCAGGTAAGAAAGTATATAGCTGCCCATCCATAAATCACGGGTTTTGCGCGCAGCGGCGATGAACTTTTGGATCGGCCCGATCGCCACCTGTAGGAGCGCGGGTTTGACTTGAGCGCCGATTTTGCAGCCCTCGAGGGCGGCGGTCATATCGAGGTGGTCGATGATGGAGTGATAGGGCGCGCGCGTGTCGGCGGGTAGGAAGTCGATCATCGGCACTTTGCAGGGCAATTCCCACCAGAGGTGATGGAACAATTTGCAGGGATCGTCCGGGTATTTGTCGACGATCGATTCGACCCATTTTACGAGCTCTTCGGAGAGGAACCGGGCATCGTTTCTATAGCGGTCATAGACGGTCTTTTTAACCTCCAAAGGAGTACCGGAGAGAGGGTGCAGGAATTCGCTCAGATCGGCAGCGTCGACAATAATCCGGTTCTGTTTGTTAGTCGATGTTTCATAAGGCAGCAACAGCCGGTCCATCGCGCTGGCGGGGGCGTCTCCTGATTTTTGTATCTCGACGCCTTCATCGCCCAAAACCTTGAGGAATTTACCCGCAAGGGCTTCATGGGTTTTTACGTCGAAGGCTTTAAAGACCGGGTCGTGGAAGAAGGCTCCGAGCTTTCGTTTCCAATAGAAGCCATTGTTTTTCACCTCACACCACCACCCTCGAGCGCTTTCAAGAGTTTTTTCTTGAGATCTTCGAAATCTTCATTGCCTAAGACCTCTTTTTCTGGATTTCCAATGTTGGGCTTAACGGTTAAAATGGGTTTGTTGTCGTTGGTTCGATTGCTAGAAATCTGAGATGGAATGAGCAGGAAAAAGGCGAAGGTATCGTTGTTCTTTTTATGGATCGAAACGAACAAGGGAGAAGCTTTCCGCCCTGTTGGGTTATTCACTTCACCGGTGTTACGGCCGGTGCTATCCGGAGTATTGCCCATATTTTGATACAGTAAAGGAAGGCCGAGTATCGTTGGTGAAACCTCCCATTGATCGTGGGGGAAGGTTGGCGCCTGACCATAGATGATTTCCCGCACCGCTTGTACCCCATCATTTTGTTCGCCGTGTTTCAACCTCATTCCCTTTATTTTTACGGTCTTATAGGCCTGAAAATTCCCTCGATAGCTTCGTTGGCCCATCATCCCCGATCCTCCAAAGATCGCGTCTAAAACTGATCTCCAGTCGGAGTTTTGGTACTTTTTTTTGTGGAGCCAGCATACCTGAGTGAGGGCTGGAAATGGTGGGACAGGCATCAAAGGCTGCAAGTCAAACGCGAGGGCATTTTCCGTGTCCAACTTTGCCAGCATTTTGGCGAAAGTGCTTCTCACGGTATCTAAAACATTTCGTAGACTTTCTGGAAACAGAGTTTGGGTAGGGGAATAGTCGAACATCGTTCCTTCTACTTTGGTCGTGGCGATGTCGAAGCTTCCGTACCCTTTTCGGGATTTTGCGCCGATTCCGCCAAACATGCTGATGACTCCCCATAGGTGGAGGAAGGCGTCGCGCATCTCATTCGACAAGCTCTTCCGGCGGAAAACGAAAGACAGAATCACTTCCGCTCCGGCCGGCAGGTACTTACGTATGGGTTCTCCCGGTTTAGTAGGGCTCATCCCGTACGCGGCGTAGTTTGCGCCGCTCGTCACGAGAAATTCTTTTGGGTTAAACACAGGCCTTCCTCTTGGAGTTGTCCCCCAACTCCCAAAGTCCTGTATCATTCCTTTTAATTCCACTTCCACGTCGAACAGGCTGCGCTGTTTTGTGCTGCCAAACAGGAGCTCCTCGGCGTACTTCATTCCGCAATACTGCTTGGTCTTCTGTCCGCAACGGTGAATGTCGATCACGTTCGGAAGCAGCGCGCGATACCAGAAACGCATGAGCCCTTTGATGCTTTGAGGGGTAATTTCAAATCCGTCGGAGCCTCCCCTCGCAAATACCGGTGTGTTAAACTTCAGCGTTAACTCGATCGTTTGCAAAAAAATACCCTCCTTTCTTTCTGAATTTTTCTTTTTCTCTCATTAAGCGCTTGCGCATAATGAAATAGAGTCGTCTTTTGCTCTACACGGAGCGCGCTGGGTGAAAAAGAGAGCGTTCCGAGTGAAAAACCTGTTGATATGCCGAAATGAAGTCCGGTGGTTCCGTGCCTTCCCAATTGCGGTAATCGCGGCGTAAGCGCCCCTTCTCTTCGCGACGGCGCGATACCCCTTTCATTCGTTCCCAAGATCAAAAAACAGGGTTCGCACAGAGGGCACAGAGAACACGGAGGAAAAACTGGCATGGGACAGGTTTCTCTTGGAAAAAGAAAAGGCATGCCGGACTAAAGCCTGGCGCTCCCCGGCGTTTCCAATCGCAGCATCGCGGCGTAAGCGCTTCTTCTTTTCGCGACGGCGCGATACCCATTTTTAAAGACAAAGGGCGGATCGCGGGGTCGTAAAATGCACTTACCCCGCGATAAACCTCGTAGACATCGCGACACGCTTCTGCAAATCCCTTCCGGACTGAATTCGGCGTTCCCGGGTGGTCCCAGGGGCTGAGGATGATGCGTGTTACCACTCTTGGGCGGCCTCTTTCAAAGACTCTAAGGCAGCGAGTCGTTCTCGCGAGTTCCGCGCGGTTGTATATATTTTGAACCGGTGTGTGCCCCCTTTGTTTCCATATTCGAATAAGATTTCGTCTCCTTGGAAGCGCGCTTTGAACCCGCTCAGTTCGAAATTGGGTGAGAATTGGAATCCGACCACTTTGTCGACAAAAGAAAGCGCCGATATCTTTTCGTAGAGGGCGTGTTTTTTTGCGAATTTCAGGGCGTGTGATTCATCTTGTATGTATTTGGGTTTGTCCTCGGGCGCTTTAATCGATTCAAGAAGCGGGGTTTCGACGGTCAGGAGTTCGCGCGCGGACTCTATGTACACCTGGCCCATCGGGCTGAGTCCCAAATAGTGCTCGGCGTCGATTTTTTCTCGTTCGATAAAAGTCTTCAGCTCTTCGGGGATGGCGGCGTAGTTGCGAAATCCGTAGGTGGGCAGATCGGTTTTTTCTGAAAAGGCCGTCGATTCTTCGAGAGTGTCCAGTAATGCGTGGTGTTTGAGATAGATTTGCCAATCCAGCGCCACCGGTAACGGGGGCATTTTTATTATATGGTCAAAACGTTCGAACCGGTAGAACACCGGGAATTTCATCGCCTGCCCCAACGCGAGGGCGAATGCGATTTGCGCTTTGTAGCCGCCGGTGGCGTTGACGGCCAGCCCATAGCGGTGTTTTCTCGCAACGTCGGCGAATTCGCGCACCAGGTTTCTTAACCCCTCTTTTCCGAACGCGTACTCGTCGGTGTCGCTGAGCTTCGCTATCTTAACGACCTGTACGTTTCTAAAACGGAGTTCGCTGTCTTTTTCGAAGAACGTCTTCAGGATGCTTCCGATCTTTTCGCCTACGGGGGTATCTGAAACGAAAAAATAGAGGTTGATCGGATCAAAGGTTCCGGCATCGAGTTTATCAAAATGTTTGATCAGGCTGACCGTCGAGTTGATTTCGGAGCCGTATACGGTGGCGGTTTCGGGATCCCCCCAACTTCTCGATAACATTTGTTGCACGATGGGCTCGACAACGCCCTTAGTGAAGTCCTCATTGAAATCCGGGAGTTTGGAGATATTTCCCGCAAGACTCGCGCCTACGGTTGCGATGAGGGTTGTGTAGGTTTTCAAGTTTACCTCCTTGTTATTCGGGATTCGATGAAGGTTGTTCGTAGAACTCCACTTCGAGATGCTCGATGCCTTGGAGTTTGCAAATCCCGGCTTTTTTGAATTCTTCTTCAACGTCCTTTTTTACCTTGCTTTTCACACTTTCGAGGAGGGCTTGGGATTGGTCTCCTCTGAGTACGTAGTTCAAGAAAAGCATCTTCGTTTTGCTCTCGTCGCCTCGCTTAGCAAGCGTTTTCTCTTTGAAAAACCGGGGAAAGACGACCTCTATGGCGTTGTGCGTTTCGAAATGGACGAATTGTCTAATTTTGAAGGCGATACGCGCTAACGTCCTGATGTCGTAGGAGATCGAAATTCGCGGGTTTCCGTTCGCGGAATAGATGGCGTCGGCGACGGTCTCGTAAACGGTTTTTTCCAAGGTTTTCCCGATGTCATCCAAATTCGTCGAGATCGACGCGTCGCAATGGTCAGGGTTGTAGAGTTTCAACTGGCGTTTGGCCGCCAAGAGCTTGCTTTTCAACCCATTCAAGGCTATGCAGGGATTAGGAAACCTCAACAGCTCTTCGATGAGTTCGAGCGATTCGTATTTCGTACGCTCGCAACGGATTTTGCTGTATTCGGGAATGAGTGTGCGGTCTGCTTGCACGTCCGTGCCGTCGATAAACTTCAACCAGCGGGCAAGCGCGATCACCATCGCCCTCCATTCGGGTTTTCCGGGGAAAACCTCCTCACATACGTCCGCCAGAGGCGGACAGTGTAACTCGAAAATCGAGACGAAATCTTTATCCAACGTCTTCTCTACGGCGGCCGGGCGGTCGATAGGCATATGCCCGCGATGATATCGCGACACTAAAACGAGCGCCTTTTTTATATCACCAGTGGGGTCGAATTCTTCAAGCCCCTCCAGCAGTCGAAAACGTTGGTCCTCGTCGCTTCCATCGATCATCTGTACCGTGAGCTCGTTATGTAGGTCACGCACGATGTTCGGCAGCCCGTCCAGGTGCAGGACTTGACCGTTTCCGAACCTCCACAGGTTGTTGGTGTGTCCCAGATCGTGGATGTTCATCGCAATCGCCAGAATGAAATAGAAATCCTTTATATGTGTACGCGGAATCCCTTTGAGGAAAGTCTCTTCTCCTATGGTGTTGATCAGGTTGACCGTGAATTCCATCAGTCGCTTGCTATGTCGTTGCGAGTGTTCCACGGTTTCGGGGATTTGATCGCCCATCCATTGTAAAGACCAGCGAGAAAGGATCTTGTCGCGTATCCAGGCTTTTCTCTTTTCGTCGTCGAGAAAATCCAAAAATTCTTCTCCGTATCCGAAAGGTACTTTTCGGGAATCTTCATATTTCGAGAGGATCCTATCGATAGGTAATGAAGTGAGGATCGGTTCTGCCTCTTTAGGTTCCGGGGCGATGGAGTTGAAGATGTTCCTTAGCGGTTGTGGGACTTGAAGATACTGAACGTAAGAGATCCGATTTCCATTGATTTGCCTGTAAAAGGCGTGGCTTTCATCGATTTGTAGAATATCCCAGTTGATCGGAGCGGGCGGGAATTTGTAAAGAACATCGCTGTCCGCCTGAACGTAATAGAATGGTTTTTTGCTGAATTGGAAGTACAAAGCGGCGATAATGCCAATGATCTTGTGACCCCCGGTGGAGTCAAAAACGATTTCTCGTCCTCCGTTGTTTCGCTCGAGGCCTTCAAAAGCTTGCCAGGTTTCCTTAAAAGACCGGTACACACTTTCGGGATCGTTTGCGGCATAGGAGTGAGAATAGCTACTCACCGTCACGTTATGAAACACGCGCTGGGTCAACTTTTTGAGATATGGATAGAGCTTCGGGCATCGGTTTTTTTCGTCCTCAAACGCGCCGTCTTTTTCGGGAAATAAGAAATAACGCACTTCATCGATCTCGTACCCGTTTTTTTCGATCGCGAATAAGCTGTCGAGTTCGGCGGACAAACCGCGAACGCATTCGTGCGCGAGAGGAGCCTCCGCTTCTAAATCGAGGATTTCTTTTATCGGTATGCCGTAAGTTCTTCCTTTGGGTTTGAACTCTGTTTCACCGTATTTTTCGTAAGGGTAGGTGAGGTCCGAAATATTCGCTTTCACATTATTTTGCGACGATTCGGCCCGTATCGCTTTCTCTATGTTCGATTCCAACGACTTCCCTTGCAAAACCGCTACGATCACTGGGCCTTTCAGACGGTTTTGCAGGGTTAAGATGAGAGAGTGGACGGGGTTTTTCACATCGGGTTCCCTTTTTTTCGCGAGGTCTCTGTTTTTGGAGGTCTGACGGCGCGTGATCTCTTCGACACAATCCGATAGCCCGAATTCGCTCAGGGTTTTCTCGAAAGTGGCATCGGGGAGTTCCAAGCTTTTCAGCTCAATTTCGATCATCGCGGAGACATCGTCTGGGTGAAGGAATTCGTCGAAAACCACCTCTTTTTCTTCGTCATCCGCCAAAATCGTACGTGTTTTGATTACGCAGGGGTAGTCTTGAAGGGCTTCGATTCCTTCGCGGAGCTCGAGAAGTTTCGGGAATTCATCCGGGGGATACTGCCCGGAGGCAAGCTTTTCCAAATCGATCGTTTCTTCTAACTCCTCCCGCAAATCCGGGTCGTCAGTGTCACGCTTCTTTCCGTAAGTCCACACGTGCCTGAAAGAATTTCTCTCTCTATGTATCTCGAGGCGCAAGCGGATTTCGGTGTTAGCGCCGCATTCGAGATACCACTGGACCACCGCGGTTTTCCTGACATTTCTCTTTAAAGTCTCTTCTTTGAGACGCTTCTTTAGCGCGCTTGCGCCTTGTGGGTTCACATCCGAAAGCAACCGATATTTCTTTTCTCGTTCGATGCTCATTCTTCCTCCTATGGGTCCGTGACTTATTGTATCATTTTTTTCCCATAATTAGATTTAAGTTCACCGCTCGAAAAAGACGTTAATACTTGATCGTATTCACGTATTCAAAAAACGGTGAGACAATGAACAACGGTTCGGCGTTATCACCGAAATCAGTAAGAAGATAGGAGCTCTTGAATCATTATTCGAGCCAAACCACGGTAATTCCTCTCTTTCGAGTAACCTTCGCTGAGCGTAGAAAAGCGACGTGCGAACGGACGCGCCGCTCTTCAGGAAACCAACCGCAGCGCAACCCCCTCGACCGCGTTTCACCGACAGTGCTTTCTCTTGCGGGTATAATATCGAGGCTCAACAAAAAAAGGGAAGAGAAGGAGTTCCGCCTTTTGTCATTTTTAAGCCGCGATGGACGCAGAAAAAACGTATCGCGCCGTCGCATGAAGAAGGGGCGCTTACGCCGCGATGCTCGCGCGTATTATCGTGAGGTGGGTGGTTTTTACGACCCCGAAAAAAACCTGCCAACTTAAAAGTTGGCGTTCCCAGGCACTCTCAGATGTGTTCTAATCTCTCCTCAGTGTCCGCCGTGTTCTCTGTGCGAACCCCATTTTTCCCGCTCAGGAAACCATGCCAAACTAAAGTTTGGCGTTCCCAGGCGTTCCCGGGCGTTCTCAGATGTGTTCTAATCTCTCCTCAGTGTCCGCCGTGTTCTCTGTGCGAACCCCATTTTTCCCGCTCAGGAAACCATGCCAAACTAAAGTTTGGCGTTCCCAGGCGTTCCCGGGCGTTCTCAGATGTGTTCTAATCTCTCCTCTGTGCCCTCCGTGTTCTCGTGCCACCCCCATTTTTCTCGCTAAGGAAACCATGCCAAACTGAAGTTTGGCGTTCCCAGGCGTTCCCAGATGTGTTCTAATCTCTCCTCTGTGTCCTCCGTGTTCTCTGTGCGACCCTCAATTTTCCCGCTAAGGAAACCATGCCAAACTGAAGTTTGGCGTTCCCAGGCGTTCCCAGATGTGTTCTAATCTCTCCTCTGTGTCCTCCGTGTTCTCTGTGCGAACCCCGATTTTCCCGCTCAGGAAACCATGCCAAACTAAAGTTTGGCGTTCCCAGACGTTCGCAGGCGTTCCGATTCTGTCCTTGTTTCTTGATTAAACCTCATAACTTGACCCACACTGCTTTCTCTTGTTCACGGGAAAGATGTTATAATCATTACGTTACTCGATTCGTATCTTGATGTTTTCCTATGTCGTACCGCACGCTCACGTTCGTTATAGGCGTGCATCCGGGCTTGAGGCCGTAGCCCTTCAAGTACTACTACACACTTTAGAGGTCGGGTGTCGAAAGAACTCGGCAAGGAGAATGGAATATGCCTTTCGGAATAGATTTTTATATGAGGATGACCTCCGGAATCACGCGCTTTCTACGAGAAAACTTGAAAGACCCAGAGATCGCTTGGACTTTGGAAGCAGCGAACCGTTTGTGTACGTCCGACACGCTTCAGAGCGCGCGATGCGCCCTCGTTTCGCCACGGTTTCTTCAAGACCGCGCGCTCTCTTTTGAACACCTCGTCCTCTTGCCCGACGAAGAAGGTGTCTATACCTATCGGAAGAAGCGTTACTATTCTCCTTTCACGCTTTTCGAAAAGGGCGTGGCTTTTGATGCCCCCGTTTCCTTCAAGAGCGAAGAAGCAAAGCGGACGCCGCCGCCTAAAAGAATGGATTTGGAGGAGCTTTACGTAATGCCCGGATATTACCTCCACCTTGCTTTGTCTCTTAGCAGGTTCCTTCGGAGCTTTTGGGATGACGATAAAAACACGCGCAAAGCCATTGAGGAATGGGTATTTGAGAGGTATGTGGATTTCCTTTCTTCGAACCTTTCGACAGTACCTCTTAAGAAGAAGTATCACCCCTGGGGCTACGACCAGGCGCAGACGCAAGAAAGAAAACGGATCCGCTGGATACAGGTTCTTCCGCTTCTGCCCTTTCAACCCCTCAACACCCTGCACGAGAAGTCCTTACTCAACGAAGTGATCTACCACGGAAGCCGGATGTCCGAATCGATGCGCTGGCCTCATCCTTCACACGCCGGTGTGATCGATCTCCTCGAGAGTCCCGAATCAGAGGAGATGGGGCGCGTTCTGACGAAAGTACCTGGAGCTCAGTACCTGCCCGAGGAATTGCGGTTTCTCCCTGCTTCGGTTGAAACAGAAAAGGTACAAAGCCTGATGAGCTGGGCGACGCGAACAGTTCCTTTCGCTAATTATTCCGACGGACCGCGCGTGATGATGGGTGGGAAAAACTTGAAGCAAGCGGTTAAGGTCGTGAGCGGGGAGCGCCCCATCATCGGAACCGGGGTGGAAGAGGAATTACGGATGGATTGGGGGGTGAACGCCTTCGTTGGGTACGCTCTCTATCACGGTTTGAACTTCGAGGACGGCATCGTCGCCAGCGAAGGCTTCGCGAAAAGGATGGCCATCGAAAGGGAAGAGGAGTTGCGTGAGGACGTCGAGTTCCCTTGTCCAGCGGTCTTTCAGATGCAGTATGACAGGCGAGACAATCGTGTCGTTTTGTCAGATTCCGATGCTGGTTCTCGGAGCGCGATAAGCGTGGAGTTGGTTTTTAAACGGAAAGGGCATATTTTAACACGAAACGGCGAGTTCGGATCGATCACCGTCTATTTTGTGGATAAAGACCGCTCGCTTCCCGCGAAGAAGCTTCTTTCGAAAGTCCTGATTTATAAAGAGAGGTACCCGGCGGAGCTGCTCTTGGATTTGGATAATGAGGATCATCGGGAGCGCTTGATTCGCTTCGTACAGAGAAAGTACCCCTTTGGGAAGGCGAAAGGGACGAAGGAAGAAAAAGCCGGTGTTGTACTCAACACGAGTATTGTTGAGCTGCGTGTGCCGATCTTCGTTCGAAAGCCGCTCGAAGTGGGGGATAAAATCACCGGAAGGCACGGCAATAAGGGCACGATTTCCAAGGTACTGCCGGATTCTTCGATGCCCTATGTGTTGAAAAACGGGCAACGAAAACCGCTCGATCTCATTTTAAGTCCTTTCGGGATAATCACCCGAATGAACCTTGGGCAGCTACTGGAAACCCACCTGTCTTTGGTGTCCGAGCGGACACAGAAGAGTTTTACGACGGTGGACCCGGCAGATTGTCTCAAACATATGAAAGAATCCGGGTTTGTGACCGATCTGGACGCTGAGTTCGGCAAAGCGGACCTGCTCCTTGATGGGTATCGTGTTTCCGCCACCGTGGGTTATCAGTATTTCGTCAGACTCAATCATTGCGTGAGAGACAAGTTGCACGTGATCTCGAAAACAGATCGCATCAACTTGAATACCTTCCAACCGTATAAGGGGCGCTCGAACGACGGCGGGCAACGTATGGGAGAAATGGAGTTTTGGACCCTCTTCAATCACGGCGCTACAGAACTCATCGACCTTTTCGCACATACAAATCTGTCGGATTGGAAGGATAAAGAAAAGTATATTGCCCGGCTCAACGAAATCCTTCAGTATTACCACCGGTATACGCTCTCGACAAAAGCGGCTCAAGGAAAAGTGATCTTGACGAAGGCACGCGCGGAGTCTATTTCTTTGAAAAACCTGCTTCTCAAAGAGATGAAAAACCCCGAAGACGCCTCACTCGTGTATCGGCTCATTAAAAGGGACATCCGCAAACAATGCGTAAAAAGATTGCTCGCTTCGAAAGAGGGGTATATACGCAAATGTATGCTCGGGCGAAGGGTTCATTATTCCGGGAGGGCGACGATCACTCCGGCGACCGATATCACGATCGATCAGGTCAAACTACCGTTGGAATTCGCGTTGGAATGGTTTCCGCATTTCAAAATATCAGCGCGAGATAGAGACAGGGTTTTTAACGGAGACCGGAGCAAGAGGGCGGAGATTTGCAAGCGGGTAAATGAAAGCCTTCCCGAGGGTCTTTTCGTGCTTCTGAATCGACAACCCTCGCTGCATCGGCACAGTATGGCTTCCTTCAAACCCGTTTTTTGGGAGGAGTACGCGATTGGCCTGCCGATTATGGTTTGCGAAGGCTTTGGAGCCGACTTCGACGGGGACACGATGGCGGCGTTTTATCCAATCACCCAAGAAAAAAACGTGAGGATGCAGGAGGAGTTGGAAGGTATGCGGCCTTCACGTCATCCGTTTCGTTCTGGGAATAGGGATTTCGCGTACTCGCTTTCGCAGGACCTCCTTTTCGGATACTGGCGAAAGTGGGGCAGCGCGAAAATCAAAAGCCACGTGAAAGATATCCTTAACTCATCCAAGCCGGACGAAATACCCGACCGCTTACTGTCCTTTCAAACGGAATGTTTGGATGAGGCGACGCGCCAGAACGTCAGCCTATCCTTCTATGAAGTTGTCCATCAAAAAGGCGATCTCCTCCCGATAATGGAATCTAAAGCGCGCGGGAAAGAGGCCCATTTCGAAAAAATGAAGCGGCGAGAAGGAGCGGACTCCTTTGGCTCCGGCCATACGGTGTCGAGTTATTTTGGTCTAGGGGAGGACCGAGAACCCCTACCCGATTTTGACGAGCGCATCGTTGTTCAAACCCGCCGTTCGATGATGGATAAAAAATTCCACGTGGGAGAAGGCGGCTACTTCACCCGGAAACTCGTCGAACTGCTGTATCCGGTACGTGTGACGGAGTCGGATTGCGGCGCGCAAGAGGGGCTGCGCTTTCCCAGAGCCTATCTGGAAGAGCTGATCGATAAGATCGTTCTGGAAGGCTCGGCCAACCTTAGTCAAAACGCGCTCGAGGTCCGTAAAGAGAGAGCGTCTTTTTTATTCAGAAAGTTGTTCCTTAACCGGTATGTTCGCGATAAACACGGAACATGGGCGCTGGTCGACGAGGAGGCCCTCGAACATCTATTTCGATCGTCGGAGGACATCGAAGTGAGAAGCCCCGTCAAATGCGCCACAAAAAACGGTATGCTCTGTTCTCGTTGTTTAGGTCTGGACCCTTCGAAAATTAGAGAAGGGTTCGCGATTGACGATTTTGTCGGGGTGATGGCCGGCCACACGATAGGAGAACGCGGTACGCAGCTCTCGATGAAAACCTTCCAGACTGGCGATTACGGGTTCAGAATGCAACGGGTATCCTCCTTTTTCTTCAATTTAGAAGGCGCCTGTGATAAAGGTAGTTTGGGATATTTAGAGTACTTTAGAAGGATTTGCTTGGCTTCCGTTCAGCGGATTATGTCTGCGGATACGGGACAAAGCGTTGATATGCTCGCCACGCAAGAGTCTGCGTCAGACGTGGGGGGATCGCTTCTTCAAACGATCGACGTCATCTCTCTACATTTGGAGATCCTCTATCGAGAGATGTCACGGCTTAACCTTCAAACGGAAGCGCAAATGCTCGATTGTCTCACAGACTGGAGAAAGAGAGGCTTTTTTACGGCGCTGAGTTTTGAAAACCCCAGAAAGAGGAAAGGTGGAAAAGAAAAGTCGGATACGGAAAAGAGCGAGGCGATTATCGCGTCGGAATTCGGAGCTGAAAACGAAGACTCTATAGAAATCTCGCCGAAAACCTCATATGCCTTTTGTCTGAAGTGGGAGGACAACTATGGAAGCGTTTAAGCGGCAAACGCGGGAATCATTCAAAAACAAGTCCCTTTTAAAAAGCGCGTCCAGGAAAAAGCGCGTTCCGAACCTGGATATTTTTGGCGAAGAGAACCCGGAGGATGAAATTCCGACTGACGAGAGCGGTTTGGAAAGGGAGGAAGAAACCGTAGAGGTCAATGACGACGAGGTAGCCCCAACCCTTGCGCCGGAGAAGACCTCGTTGTTTGAGAGCGATCTCGAGGTTCCGTTTGCCGAAGCCCGCGGGATGCGCGTCGTCTTGCTCCTCGCGAAACAGGAGTCCGGCGAGATGACAGTGTTCCTAAACGGAGAGCGAAGCTACGAAGATATCGAGATGAATCACACAGGGGCCTATTATTCAAACGTCAAACGTATATTGCAACGCTTCTGCAGCGGGTTCTTCGACGGCGAAAGACCGCCGGAACCCGAAGACTTTTTCGCCAGGTTCAAATCCACGTGGTTCTTTGGCGAGAAAAATACTTCTAAGACCAATCGCCGATACAATACCGACTACGCGATAGAGTTCTGGAACGGTGAAAGGGTGGCGCTAAACCTATTGACTCCGAACGGACTAATGCCGGAAAAAACGGAAGCGGCCACGCTTTTTCGTATCGCGCTCGGCGCGGATCCGGCCATATTGAAAAATCGATTTCGTGATCTTTGCTGTGACTATGCGAGTCAGGGAAACCTTGACGGCACTTTGGAGGTATTATCGTATTTCAAGGGACTGACCTACGCGCTCGGTGATATGGGGATCGATCTCAGCGATCGAAAAGAAGATTTCCTCTTTTCGGCGTTGAAAGGGCAGCCGTTTTTTATAAGTTTGGTACAAGCGAATGGGAGGAATGATCGTGCCTGCGGCCCAAAGTAGAGTGAGCCTCCTCGTAATCGAGGATAAAAAAGCCAAAGAGGCTAGTGAGGTCGTAAAAGAGATCATCACAACGACTTTGAAGAGCAAAAACCTTGACGCTTACGTCGAGGTGAGGTTTGAGGCGGACTACAATCTGCAGGGAGCAGCCACAGACATCCTGGTCATCAATACCCCTCAGTTTAAGCCCGAAGACGTAGTTTCCTCGGGTAAGAACCCCTATATCTTTCTTTTGTTCACGGGCAGCCTTTCGGTCGAAACCGCGCGCGCGGCGCAAAAAAGCGGACGATTCGAGCTGTTTCCGACCGATAGGTTTTATGGGGAAAGGATAGAGTATTCAGAAATCGCGAGGTTTGCGGAATCGCTGAAACGCGTAGTCCGAGAGCTCGCGGGAGAAAGCGTTTTAGAATACCATTTTTCTAAGAGCCTCGATTGGAAGATCCGGTTTGATCATAAAGAGAAAGGAGCCGTTTCATCCTTCATCGCGGATCCGGTGTTTCAAGCGGTACTTTCTCAAGCAGAAAAAGCGCTCGGTTACTTGCGAGGGTTTCAAACAGAATTAATAGAATTTCGACAAAAAACGAAGCGCTCACTTAGCGAACTCGGCGCGTATGAGAACGACGTTTCGGGCGCCGATCTCAACGCGGTAAAACGCGGATTCAGTGAGATTAACGCGCACGCCGCCAAAATGAAAACAAAAAAGATTCACGGTATACTCCTAACAGGAGAAACCGGTAGCGGGAAGACCCGGGTTGCGGAATGGATAGCGTCTCGGTTCTTGGACAAGGACTTTGCGAGCCACTATGGAAAAATCCCACTCGTGAATATCGCGCCGAACTTGATCGATTCGGAGCTGTTCGGGACTTTTCCGGGCGCTTTCACGGATGCGAGGTACAAGACGGGAAAGCTGCTGTCTTGCGCCGGAGGCGTCGTTTTTCTCGATGAAATAGGGGAAATACCAGCAACGGTACAAGCGAAATTGTTGACTTTCTTGGACGATCGCAAAGCGCTGGTGGAAGGTTACAACGATCCACAGGGGGTCGTTATTCCGCTGTTGCTCATCGCTGCGACGAATCGTAACGTTCGAGAGGAAATAAAAAAAGGCGATTTCAGGAACGATCTCTATCATCGTTTCCTCTTCAAACTACACATTCCACCGATTAGAGATAGAAAGAACGACTTTCGGTATCTATTGAGCTACGTCCTCCAATCACAAAACGCGAACATTCCCGATTCTTCAGTGGAATCCATCAGCTTAAAGGCGATCGAAACCTTGGAAAAGCACGATTATCCGGGCAATTTCCGCGAATTGGAGGATATCGTAAGGCGTGCGCTTCTAAACGCCGACTTCGCGCGGAGGAAATGTATTTTGGCGAAGGATATCGAATACTGAGCGAAAACGGCCTCTGACGACGCTTTTTTGCGTAAGCGACGGGCGCGCGCAGATTGAGATTTTCACCGGGGCGTGAAAGAAGAAAAAGGGGGATTCACGCGGCGCTCCCACGGCGGTCCCAGTTAGTTCAAGAAGTCCCCGAGGTTCCGATAGGCCATTTCTTCGTATTCGGGCAAGTCGGTGACGATGATCGCCTTTTCCTCATAATATGTATTGTATGTGTCCAGCACGTATCGGAAGGCGGTGATGTGTCGGGCGACCCGGTAGGAGAGCGGTAAACCTTTTTCATCGTACGGGACGTTGAGTCGCTTCGCTTTGGCGGCGGCCAGGTAATAAGGGTCTTTGCCTTCTATGATCAGGGTTTCATCCGTCTTTCCGCGTAACCGGCCCATGAAGGGGTTAGCGGCCTCGAATAGGAACGGTAGGGTGTCCGAGTAGTCCCCCCACTCGCGGTGGCTCAATCCGTTTAGGTTCTTTGGCGATTGTTCGAGCGTGATCGGGATGTCATCGAATTCCAAGTACATAGCCACTTCAGCCGCTAGCTCCAGGCTTTTTTCGTGGGCGACGATCGCGTTCACGGTCGTGTACTCCGGTGATGCCTCATGAAAATCGATGGAGATATCGGCCTTTTCCCTCCGGATGATCTCCATAATCGCATAGGCGATCTGTTCGGTGATCGATCCATCTGCCTTTCCGGGGAAGGCGCGGTTGAGGTTTCTCATCTCCGACCCACTCAACACTTGCCCCTTTTCATTGACATATAGAGCCGGATCCGGCCACTGATCGAGGGGATTGGAAAGTCGAGACCCCACGCGAAAGACACGGGTTTCTCCGGCTTTGTTCTTAAGGGAAAAGGAGGCGGGGGAGCCTTCCAAGGGTTCGGTGTGGCTGATCGCGCTTCCGTTGGCGTAAGGGACCACGATTACTCTCCCTTTTTGCGCCACCCCTCTTTCTACCACGATTAAAGGCGCGATGAATCCCGCGGGTTCGTTCGGATGCGCCCCGCCGACGAGTAAAACCGTTCCGCCGGGTTCTTTTCCTTCGAGGTAAAATACCGGTGTGTCCGCAGACGTTCCTTTCAACGCCGGTAAGTAATCACTCAGGGAACCTCGTCGGGTGACTCCCGGCCCCGGGATGATGGTCTCGGGCGCCCGCTGTTTGACATAGGATAGGCCGGGAATCGCCACCAGGATAGCGGTCGCGATCAGAAACCCCAGGAATGCGGGGTTTGGGCAAGTCTTTTTCATCGCATTCACCTCTCTCTATTTGAGTTGCAGTAGGCGCAATATCCACGGGGCTAACACGAAAGCGGCCATCAACCACTCCCACTTCTTCTTCGAAGTGAAGGTGTAGCGTATCAGTAGGACTATGAGGAAACACAGGATACCCAAATAAAGCCATTTCATCATACGACCTTCGGCGCCTCCTTTCCTTTTATGAGCGAAAGAACCCCAAGGAATCCACCGGATACCACCCAGAAGAGCCAAGGGGGTAACGCCGCGACGTGTTTCGAGTAGAGAACGACGAAGACGCATGCGACGATCGTGATGGCCACGGAGATCAAAGAGCGGGCGAAGATTTTAAAGTAGCTCTTTTCCCCCACCACTTGGGCGGCGAATATTCCCGCCAGAGCAGTGGGCGGGACCATATCTCCCAAACCGGCGAGCATCGAGAGCGCGGCTGTGACCACGATCACATCACCGCTGAGGAAGGAGAGGAGAAAAGGCACTCCTAGAACGGAAGCGGAACCGAATGAAGAGACCGCGCCAAATAGCGGGATACCGACCGCCATCGTGAGGAAGAGTACGGATTGCGGGATGCTGACGAAACTGCCGACCACGAAGCCTCTCACGCCCGTCATCGTCATCACCTGGATGAACATCCCCACTCCGACGAGGATCGATAGGATGTTTAAAGAATCTCCAATCGCTTCGACCGAGGACTTGAAAAAGTCGAATCGCTTGCCCGTTACCGTGGCGCATAGCGCGCAGAGCAAGAAGACCAAGGGCATTCCGAGGTCAAGCACGCGCAGTTCTTCGAGGAGCATCAAGACGATCAGCAAGATGAAGGGGGCGTAGACGAGGAAACCGCCGGTACCCTTCTCGATCGATTCCTTCGGGATTCGGTGAATATACTTGCCGCCGAAAAGGAAACTGGTTAGGAAGGCGAGGGGAATGGTGATCCACAAGAGGGGGTAGGTGAAGCCCATATAGGGCATATCGACCCCCTGGCCGATGATCATTACCGGAATGTTCACCGGTGGGGCGATCATCCCAAAAATCGCGGACATCGCGATGATGGCGCCCGCTCTCTTCTTATCCAGACCGAGTTGCGTCAGCACAGGGTAGGCAATGGCGCCGGTCGTCAATACGGAGGCGGTGGAGGAGCCGGTGATCATACCGGCGAACATGATGAACAGAGTCATAAAGGCCAACAGGAGGTACGGCCTGTTGTGAAGCACGCGGGCTATCGCATTCGCGAGCGTTTTCAGCAAGCCTGAGCGTTCGATGCTGCGCATGAAGATCATCGCCGTCGCAATAATCATGATCGCGTCCAAATATCCGAAAGCCCCTTCAACCAACCTGGCCAAAGGAAAACCAAAACCCGAGCAGAGCGCGCCGAGAATGGCCGCGACGATGAGCGAAATCGAGATCGGAAAACGCAAGGCCGCGAAAAGGATGAAAGAACCGAGCATAATCAGCAGGATGATGAATTCTGTCTGCAAATAGAACACCTCTTATCGATGGAATGAATCCCCCCGTTTTGGATTCTGAGCCCGAAAGGACAGTACCGGGCGCCCTGCGCGGTTCGCCGGAGAATCGGACATAGAGAGCCGGAAAGCCCGGCGCATCTAACAACGACGCAGGCCGTCTTTCCGGTTTTAAGAATCAGCCTGTCCGTAAAATCTCGGCGATCACTGATAGTAGTCGTACAACCGCTCCGAATTCAACACCTCAAACGGTGGTATGTTGACGATTTCTATCGTTTTTCCCGTGAAGTCCGGCAAGTACTGACAAAGGGTTTGCAGAACGGCCACTTGTAAAGAAACCCGATGGTAGAGGGGATAGATAAGGTCATTCACGACATCGGGAGGTTGTTTGAGATCGCTGTCCTGTCCCGGATTGGGCGTTTCAAAGAGAAAGGCGAACGCCGGCGTTTTGTCCCCGAACTCTCTGTGGCTCAAACCCAAGAATTCCGCGCTGGACTCTTCGAGTTTCAAATCGATCCCTTGCATCTGCAAATCGATGATGGCAAACGCGCCCAGATCCAGGTTTTTCGGATTGCACACGAGCATATACGCGAGTCTCGATTTCGTGCCCGATTCATGGAAATCGTCGACAAGGTCGATCTCTTCTTCGAAGATGAGAGAGGTAATCGCGGCGCTGATTCTTTGCGTGAGCGTACCGTCGGGAAGTCCCGGGTGAACGCGGTTCAGGTTTCTGGCTTCTGAACCGTCCAGTGGGATGCCGTTTTCGAGATAAAAACGCTCCGGATCAGGTAGGATTTCGTGCTCCGGATTGGTCAACCGCGAACCATAGGGAAGCCGTCGTACGCCGGACGGAGTCGTGAACTCAAACCAGGGAGGAATAACGGCGTTTTTATTGTCGCGCCAGGTGATCGCGCTGCCGTTCGTGAAAGGGATCACGAACAGTCTTCCCGTTTCGACCGACGCCCGCTCGACGAGAAGAATTGCGGCCATAATACCGGAAATCTCGTTTGCGTGCGTCCCACCCAAAACGAGGACGTTCGCGCCTGCCTTCCCGCTATCTAAAACGAAAACCGGTGTGTCTCCCGGCGTGTACCTCAACGCATCCAAGTAATCGCTCAAACGGCGCTGTTCGGTAACCCCTACGCCTGAGCGGATATCGTAGGTGAAGGGCAGATAGGCTGTGGCAAAGGCCGAGAACGAGAACGCTAGCAACACGCAGAGACAGATTAAAAAGTGTTTTCTCATCAGCTAGGACCCGCCCTTATTCGAAAACGGCATTCAGCTGAGCGGAGACCTCAATCGACTTTTCGACGATGGTTAGAGGGATGCCGTGTTCTTCGCAGAGATTGGTAAAGAACCCGTCGCTATCCGCATCTCTGACGATGATTACCCAGTCCGACATAGGAACGAACAGAGAGAAGAGCTGATCGCTGCTGGTACCTCGCCGGGCAGCCCCTTCGATTTGCGCGACGACCACCTTCATCCCTTGTTTTTTCGCGGCTTCTATCAGAGCGGTGACCCTTTGCGTCTCGCCATCGAAGTCGATTCCGGCCGCCCCGAGTCCTTTGGAGCTCGCGCCGGCGACGATGACGAGCGTTTCGTATCCTTCGATTTCGTCTGCGGTCACCAATTTCTCAAAAACGAAGTCTTTTATATTCGATTTCGTGAACAATACCTTCATCATCGCGGCGCCGGCGCTTTGACCCGCGGTCGTAATCATCACAGGCTCGGCGAGTTTGGGAACGGCCGGCCCGTTGGCTATCACGAGGATAGCGAAAACCAACGTGAAAGCCAGTAAGAAAACCCTTTTCTTCATGGAAGTACCCTCCTCATTATGCGTTTGATTGCGCTATTCGAATCTAAACCTAAGAAAGGGAGGCGGAAACCCCCGATGTTGCTTCCGCCTACCCTTGACGTGAATAACTTATCGATAGAAAACTGTCTTAATCGATTCCGGCAGCGCCTCCGGAGCGTCTGTAGGACCCGATGCCCAACAATAGGCCATCGGGGTAGCGGTAGACGATGTTCGCCCCTCCGAAGAAGAGATCGATACCGGGATACTGAATCAACTTGTACCCGTATTGGCTCTCCAACGCTTTTAGAGTATTCTCAGGGTATCCGCCTTCTATGAACAGCTCCGCAGCCGTGTCGTAGGTAGCTGTCTTCGGCGCTTTCAAAGCGGCTGTGACCGGCATTTTGAAGTCGATGACGTTGACGATGATCTGGGTGATCATCGAGAGGATTCTCGAAGCTCCGGGGCTTCCCACGACCATAAACAGTTCATCGTTCGGGTCGGTGATGATCGTCGGGCAGATAATCGTCCTGGGGTTTTTCCCCGGTACGAATTTGTTGATCCCGCTGGAAGAGAAGTTCGCCCATTCGTTGTTCAGCAGGATACCGGTGCCTGGAACGACGACGCAGGAGCCGAAGAACGAGCTCAGGGTTTGCGTCACGCTGACCGCGTTGCCCCATCGGTCCACAACACTGTAATGGGTCGTGGAAGGAGATTCGTAGGCGGGTTCCGCCAAAGCCGCGACGCCGGATAGCTCAACGTCCACGTAGGACTCTCCCAATTCGTAAGGCCAAGGGTCAGCAGCATAAGCGGCGTTTCTTTCGTTTGTGTTCGTAATGCGCTTCAATCCTTTTCCGAGCGTCAACAGCGGCAGCCTGGATTTGGCGAACTCTTTCGAGATCAATCCTTTCACCGGAACGGTGTCGCTGTCTTCGATGTAGTTCCGCCGGTCGATCGATGCCAGGTACAACGCATCGGCGATCAGAGAGATCACCATGGGGTCATCGTATTCGAACGCGGACAGGTTGAAGTATTCGAGGATATTGAGCCCTTCGATCAGCTGGGCGCCCGCCACGCTCGGGGGCACCGAGTAGATGTTATACCCGCGATAGGTACCCGATACGGCGTCCTTTATTTTCGCTTTGTAGTTGGCCAAATCGATCTTCCTGATCGCTCCGCCGTTCGCTCTGAAATAGGCGTCGAGTTTGTCGGCGAAAGTGCCGTTGTAGAATGCTTCACTGCCGCCCGCGATGATCTCTCGAAGGATTGCGGCCTGATCCGGGTTTTTGAAGATATCCCCAGCGGTATAGAGCATCAGGTCGTTAAGGTATACGTTCGCGATGTCTCCTGGCGCGTTCAGTATTTTTTCGTAAGCGTCGGATAAGTTCCCGGCGAAATCGCCTGATACGATAAACCCTTCTTCGGCCAATTTAACAGCCGGAGAGATGAGCTCTTCTCGAGACATCGTCCCCCATTCCTCAAGGGCTTTCAGCAGCCCATCCACAACGCCGGGAACGCAGACTGACAAAGGACCGGTGGAATAATTGCTCGGAGCTTTCGTATACAGAGACAGATCAGAAGGCGCCGTGGATTTAAAGTCGATGGTTTTTGTCGTGCCGTCCGCCAAACGTACGACGAGAAAACCTTCTCCACCGGGGCCGCTGGCATACGGTTCTACCACGCCCAAGGCGAATCCCATCGCGACGGCCGCGTCGACAGCGTTACCGCCCATTTCTAGTACTCGGGCGCCTACCTCGGCAGCATAAGGACTCGCTGAGGCAACCATGCCGTTCATAGCGATAGCCGTTTGTCCGGTAACGATTTGGCCAAATACGGAAAGGCTCAGAACGGAGACGATCAACAGGATACTGGCAAAACGTTTCATGTTTCCCTCCTTCTTTCGGGTACATAATTCCTTGAAACGCCCTGTTCGGATCCCCTTTTCAGGATCTGGTTAGGGCGCCGGTGCTGACCCGAATCTTTCTTTATTATACCCTATAAGAGGGCGGGATTTACCCTTCGGGTAATTCAGGCTTACCGAAAAACTCTATAACCCGCATAAAAAGTGTGAAGGTCTATTTTCTTTTGACCCCTTACGCTCGAGTAGTAACCCCTTGTTTTTTGTTACTCTTCAAAGTGTCTTGAGCGTAGCTCAAGACACTTTGAACTTCCTGTTTTTCTTCACCGCTTCTTCCTCCTATAGCTCTCTCCATTCATATTTAGGATGAGGGCGTTCTGCGTGAGTCGATCCAATATCGCTATCGTTAACGCTTCTTCCTGAAAGATTTGATTCCAGTCGCTGAAGTTCAAGTTCGTCGTGATGATCGTGCTTCTCGTTTCATACCGCGCTGCCAGATGCGCGAATAAGAGCTCCGCTCCCTCTTTGTCGAATGAGATGTAGCCCAGCTCGTCCAGGATCAATAAGTCCGTCTTTTCGTTCCTTTTGGCGAGGCTTAGCAGGTGTTTCTGGTTTTTGCTTTCTTTCAGTTCGTTGACCAGATGCGCCGCCGTTCGGAAACATACCCGGTACCCTCTCTCACACGCCGCTACCCCACAGGATATCGATAGGTGGGTTTTCCCCGTCCCTGCTCCGCCTATCAGGATCAAATTCTGATTCTTCTCGAGAAATTCCAGCTTCTTCAGGCTCGCTAACCGCGCCTGCGCGTCCGAGGGTAAGGCCTGTTCTTCTAATTCTTCAAAGCGTTTGATTTGGGAGAACTGCGCTTCCCGTATCCGTTTTATCTTGGCCTTGATCTCTCGGCCTTCTATCTCGCTCCATAATAGCTCCTCTAGGATTTCTTCCAGTCGCTTGTGCTTCAAGAGGTCCGTTTCGTACCGTTGCAGTATTCGCCGATAGCTGTGCGCCAGCGTCGGTAACCGTAAGCGCTTGCACGCCTCTTCGACCCCCAGGACTTCTTTACTCATATCGACCCCCTACTATCAGCTGGTCATACTCTTTCAAGTCCGGATGGGTCACCGTGACCCCCTTGGGATAGGTGACCGATGGCGCCTTTTCTTCTGTCCGGTTCTGCTCCAATAGGTTTCGCAAGATGTCCGGATTTGGCCTTATCCCTTTTCCTTGTATCTCTTTCCAGTACCTCCATAAACCGCGTCTCTCCATAATCCCTCAGGAGTTCCAATATCTGTAGAAATCCTGTCGGATTTGTGCTATAATGATGATCGTACAGCCGTTGTAGGCTGTCCGAACAGGCCCGGAGTGCGGCTGATTGCGCGAGAGCTCCGGGCTTTTTTGGGAGCGTCTGCATATAGTGTTCAATCCGGATGACGTCCTTTCCCTTTTCTTCCGGGATTCGATGCACCGCAATCATTTCTCCGTTGTCCATAAATGCCCCAAGCTGGTAGGTGTCTTCTATCCCGTCGATGGTGAGCTTGATTTCTCCCCAATCGAATTCTACCGTCCTTCCCGCCGGATGCACTTGGATGACTCGTTCTTCGCTTTCTGGGCTGATTCGGCTTCTTTCTCCGTTATGTAGTTCCCAATAGCGCTTCAGATACTTCTTTACCGTCTCTTTCGCGATCCCTAACGCTCGCGCTGTTCCTTTAATCGTCGCGATCTCGTTGTACGTCTGTAGAATCATTTTGATTTCCATTGCCGTCTTCATCCCCTTCTTCACCTCCGAGTGTATTTTACTTCCTCGGAGGCTTTTTTGTGGGGTCATTCTTCGCGCGTTTATCGCGGTTATTGTTGGGTCGATTGCATCCCCTGGCTACTCTAGGTCGAAAACTGACTCTCGTCGCTTATCCTTGTGGGTCAAGTGATGTGGTGCCAGCAAGAAATAAGGAAATATTCGATCGCGCGATTCTTAACCCACGAAGTAATCGCGGCGTAAGCGCTTTTTCTTTCCGCGACAGCGCGAAGAGAAGGGGTTCACACGGAGGGCACAGAGAACACAGAGAAAAGATTTCTATGAACACCCTGGGAACGCCTTGGGAATGCCAAACTTAAGTTTGGCAAGGTTTTATCTTTTTTACCGGAAAGGTTCCTTTGCGCAGCATCGCGGTGTAAGCGCTTTTTCTTTCCGCAAGGGCGCGATACGCCGGGAAAGCCGGACTTTAGTCCGGCACGTTTTTCCGCGACACTAACAAAAGGCAAAGGGCAGATCGCGGGGGCGCAAAAACCACTTACCCCGCGAAAAAGAAGCACGGTCATCCTCATTCCTATTTTTTCTATACCTCGATCTTATGCTCGCACGCTTATACTTCTTCAAGAAAAGACATATCTCACACGCATTCCTGGTTGTACGATGCGATTTTTTGTTCTTGCTTAAGAGGATCGATCGTTGTATTCTTCCTCCTTTGACTTAGTGGTTAAGATAAGAGACGTGTTCTCAGCAGAGTGCTTTAATTCGGTCTCTTTGAGGATGGCATTGAGGACGATTCCGATGACGCCGGCCAACCCCAATCCTTGCAAAGAGAAGGAGCCGACTGAGAGGTTGGCGCCGCCGATTCCGCACAAGAGCATAATCGACATAATCAGCATGTTCTTTGAAGTAAAAGCCACCTTGTTCTCCACCAAGACGCGAAGCCCGGTGGTGGCGATCATTCCAAATAGAACGATACACGCCCCGCCCATCACCGGTTCAGGAATGGCCGTCTGAATAAAACGGGTGAGTGGGTCGATAAACGATAGAAGGATGGCCAGGATAGCCGCGATACGCATAACCCAAGGGTTGAACTGTCGCGTCAGCGCCAATACTCCGGTATTCTCGGAGTAAGTGGTGTTCGCAGGGCCGCCGATTAAAGCGGCTAAAGAGGTGGCTAGTCCGTCGGCAAGGATCGTACGATGGAGTCCGGGGTCCTTGACAAACGGTTTGTTCGTAACCATAGATACCGCGTAAATGTCCCCGATGTGTTCCAGGGCCGGAGCGATGGCTGCGGGAACCACGATCCCTATGGCATAGAGGGAGAACTTAGGCAAAGAGAATAAGGGGAAGCTGAACCATTGGTCGAAACGGTACTCGGGAACACCGAAGAATAACGAGACGACGTAGCCTACGGCGATACCGATCAGGATAGGTAGCATAGAGATGAAACCGCGGGTGTAGAGTTTGACGTAGATGATGGTGGCGATCACGACGATGGCTAAAACCCAGTTCTTGGATGCCCAGTTCACGGCTACAGGGGATAGGATCAAGCCGATCAAAGAGATCATCGTCCCGGTGACGACAGGCGGGAAGATTTTCGTGATCCGATCCGGACCCAAATACCTGATGATCGCGCTGAAGATGACATACACGATTCCGGAGACCACGACACCACCCAAGGCATACGCGAGGGCGTCTTCCCTGCCGGCGTAATACGAAGTGACAGCGATGATGGGAGAGATGAAGGCGAAGGAAGAGCCTAAATAGACCGGCACTTTCCCTTTCGTCAGCAGATGAAAGAAAAGTGTGCCTACGCCGGACGTAAACAACGCGACGCTGACAGGGATCCCCGTTAAAATGGGAACGACGACGGTTGCGCCAAACATCGTGAACAAGTGTTGAAGACCTAGGAGAAAGAGTTGCATATACGACCACCTCCGTTATTTTTTTGAACTGAAGTATTGTATCACAAAGTTCAGGTATATTGTTCCCAAAAAAACGAAAAAGATGGTATAATTTCATCTCATAGGAAGTGGAGGTCACCATGTCTGCGCGCATTCTGATCGTGGATGATTCATTGTTCATGCGTACACAAATACGCAATATTCTCTCCGGTGCCGGATACGAGATCGCGGGAGAGGCATCCGACGGAAACCAGGCGGAGGAAAAGTTTAAGGATCTGAATCCCGACCTCGTGATTATGGATATCACGATGCCTGGTACCAACGGGATCGACGCGCTACGCAAAATAAAATCTTTAAATAGTCAAGCGCGGGTGATTATGTGCACGTCCTTGGGGCTAACCAGTAAAGTCAAAGAAGCGATTTCCGAGGGCGCAGACGATTACATACTCAAACCCTTTCAAAATGAACGGGTTCTTCTGGCGGTGAAAAAGGTGCTGAACCTCTAACCTTTGAGCTTTCACATCCGGGAGAGGGGGCTCTCTCTCGACGCGAAAACATCCTATCAGCCTTTAAGGAAGATAGAAAAAAGCGCGTCCGCCTCAACGGGCGCGCTTTTTTCGATATATTCGAAGGAAGAACAACAGCCTTCGGCTGGCGCTAATACCTCGGTCGCTCGCTTAGGAGCGTTTATCTAGAAAGAGACGCCGGTTTGCTGGATTCCTCTTCGGAAGAGCTATCTTCTTGCGGTTTGGCCAATTTCACATAAGACGAAGGAGTGATCGTGCTGATCGCGTGCTTATAGATCAAGCTCTGGGTCTTGCCGTCCTCCAGAAGGATCGTAAAACTGTCGAACGATCGTATTTCCCCTCTGATTTGAAACCCGTTGACTAGGAACACTTTCGCTTCGACTTTATGTAAGCGCAAGTGATTCAAGAACCGATCCTGTAAATTGAATTTTTCTGCCATATCCACCCCTGCCCTGTCATTAGAATGAGGAGAACACACCTCGTAAAAGAAAACCGCTTGTTTAACAAGCGCCGGATGCCTACCGAATACCTGCCGTACGAGAAAGATTATAACATTTCCAAGAGTCTTTCGATAATGATAGGGCCTTTTTGTTCTTTCTCTCCAAAACGCTCAGTGGATAAGTCGCACGAGGTTTTTCGGGCGTACTTCCTGCCCCAGATGATCTGGCGTCGGGCGTAGTGGTGGGTATTGACCTTCAATCGATGTCGGTATTGTTCCTTTGTGGGGATAAGGCCTTGTAAAAACTGTATGGATTCGCGGTATCCGATCGCCTTCATCGATTGCGTTTGGGCGGTGCAGCCCTGCTCCAGCAATGCGCGAGTCTCCTCCAACAACCCTTCTTGGATCATCGCATCGACTCTGGCATCGATACGCGAATACAGTTCTTCGCGTCCGCGAACGCATTCGACGATCAAGAACCGTTCGTCTCCAACCCGATCTTTTTGAGCGGTGGAGAGCGTTTTTCCGCTTAAGAGGTAGACTTCGAGCGCCCGGATCGTTCTTTTAATGTCATTCGGGTGTATACGCGCGTAGCTTTCCGGATCCGCTTCTTTCAGGAAAGCCCGTAAATAACCGGGGTTGTTTTCTTCGGTCTTTCTCAACTCCCGCCGCAAACCCTCGTCTTTCGAGACGCCTTCGAATAGACCGTGGATCAGCGCATCAAGGTATAATCCAGTTCCGCCTACCACTAGCGGAATTTTGTCGCGCGAGCGGACGTCTTCGATCGCCTTCAGCGCATCGGAGCGATACCGATACGCGTTGTATTCCTCCTGAGGGTCCAAAATATCGATCATCCAATGCTTCGCAACCGCCAAGACCTCTTTCGAGGGTTTGGCGGTTCCGATATCCATCTGTCGATAGATTTGCATCGAATCCATCGAAATGACCTCGATGGGATAGGTCTCGCACAATTTCAGAACCAAATCGGTTTTGCCCACCGCGGTGGGCCCGAAAAGTACCGGTATCTTCATAGAATAACCCCATAAAGTATGCCACTGCTCTTGCTGCCGTACACTCGATTCACCGGTATCTGCCCGAGCAATCGGTCTCGTATGAGCGTCTTAAACACAACGCGACCTCGCGACACTCTTCTCATCTCTTCGATGTCTTCCTCCGACACTCCTTCGTGGTTTGCGAAAGGGCGTATAGGATTCAATCCGGACGAGCGCATCACGGGATGGTCAAACATCGGGTCGCAGTAAACGAGATCGAAAGACTTATCCGGAGTCGTTCTGAGATAAGTTTTATAGTCTGCGTGGATCGGTGTGATTCGCTTCATACTCTCATTGATCCAGTCGGCCGGATCCACGTAGTCTTGCAAACCGTACCGAACGATCGTGTAAATATGCAACGAAGACTCCAACCCGATAACCTGTCCTTCTCGTAGAAAGCCGCCCATCAGTATTGCGTCGGACCCTAAACCGAGGGTCAAGTCTAAGATTCGCTCCCCGCCGGAGAGTTGGAAGGCGTCTAGCAGGTATTCGTTCTGTCCGTGGTTCCAATTACGCATCCGCATCTTCGCGCTGGATGGGTGAAAGAAGAAAATGTCAGACTGTCGGCGTATCAGGACACGATTTCTCTCCACGACGTAGTAAAAATCGTGATGACTTTCTCGATTGGCCAAGATCGAACGTCGCTTATCGAGGTAAGGTGCGGAAAGCTCTTCCGCCAGCCGTTTTGCCTTATCAACTTGGCGCCGGTTTGGCTTGTCCGAAGTCGTGACGTAGAAGTTTTTCGAATCCGCCAACCCCCCGGCTATTAAGGAGTCATTGCAACCCATGTTCTTCCATTCGGGCACGTAAGCGTAAATACTCTTCCATCTTTTCCTCTAACTCTTTCTTTTTCGCTTCGTACTCCCGCAGGACTGTCTCGTACTTCGCGCTGGCTCCCTGGTATTCGAACACGACGTGGATGTTTAGGTAGACCATCCAGCTGCTCAACGCCAGAATCGTGAACCAATATATCAAGGAGATCTTCCTTTTCTTTTTTTTCTGCGGAGTGTTTTTCTTTGGGGACAGGTTCCCAAGATTATTTCCGGAAGAGGGTTTTGGGTAAAGCATCTCAATTATCCGACTGTATTGTCATATCCACGCGCAATTCGTCGACGTCCGGCACTTCGAACTCTTTACGACCCACACTGCTGGTATGCCCGGGAAGGTACAGTTCGAAAACGGCTGGATAGGACTGGTTCGTGATTTGCGGAGCGAAGAAAAAATATCGATGACTCTTGAGCGACTCGTCCTGCGTGTAGGTCCCAAAGCCCCAATAATAGTCTTCAAACACGAGGCCTGAGGTCTGATCGAAGTCGACAGTCCAATACTGTCCCGGAACCAAGGTCCCTGCCGAGGAGAGATCCGAAACGGAGCCATAGACGAAACAGAGGTCCCTGGAAACCATCGAAATAGATCCGCTCAAAGAAAACGAGCGATCGCTTCCGCCTTTCAGCGCTTGGAGAGTCGGGATCGATTTCAAGTTTAGCATCAGAATCAGGCGGCTTTGCCCACCCGGCAGCGTGAGGCTGGCGTATTTGTCGAACCTTGCGCTAGAAAGTTGCATAACGGGCGCCTCAAACGTGGTATTGGCTAAATTGAAGGCAATAGCGGTGGCTTCGACGGTCCCATTTCCGCCAAACTCGCTCGCTACATACTCGTGATAGGTTATGGTCGCCGTGTTTCCGCAGGTAAAAGTGAATGAAGGTTTGGAGATATTAGCCTCTGTTTCGGAAAAGGTGTATTGTCCCAAAACGATGTGCTCGTTGCTGAAAAAGTCCGTCAGGTTCTGAGTTTGGCGGGCCGGAGCGATGGACAAGACGAAGGCTTTTTTGACGTCCAGCGACTTCCCCCCGAACTCGACCTTTGTCAAGTACAACTCTACGGAAACCATCTCGTGGTTCTCTAGAGACAGATTCTTGTAGTGCAGGAACACGGATAGGTTGCGTTTCGCTTTACCCGGTAAGGGAAAGAATATGTTCAACACGAAACAACTCGTTAAGAAAACTGGTAGTAGGGCGCCTAAGATTCCGAAGAAAAGCGCGCGTCGTAGTTTCCTCATCACATTTTCCGCTCCGTGGTCACTATTTGATGAAACGATCGAGCTTGTCCACCCTGAGTTGATGGCGGCCTCCGTCAAATTCGCTGTGGATGAAAGACTCCACGCACCAAATGGCCAATTCTTCTCCCATCACCCGGCCGCCGAGCGCGATGACGTTGGCGTTGTTGTGCGCGCGCGCCAGTTTCGCCATATCGGGGTAGCACGCCAATGCCGCGCGTATTCCGGGGAATTTGTTCGCCGCGATCGACATACCGATGCCGGTTCCGCAAACCAAAATCCCAAAAGAAGCCTCGTGAGACAGGACCGCTTCGCACACCTTTTTCGCATAGTCGGGATAATCCACGCGCTCGAACGGGTCAAAGGTCCCGCAATCGACAAAATAGTGTTCTCTACGTTCAAAATACTGTCGAATCGCTTCTTTCAGATGAAACCCTGCGTGATCAGCTCCTATAGCCAGATTCATTGTTTCCCGCTTCCAAAGACCGCTTCCTTATGCTCATACAGATTCAGGGCTTTGTCTAGGGAAGTGAGTTTGAACAGTTTTAAGAGAGTTTGGCTGATTCCGAAGATCACCAGCTTCCCGCCGTTCATCTTACACCGTTTGTGCAAGCTGACGACGGTGCCGAGTCCGGAGCTGTCGATATACTCCAAGGATGAAAAGTCCAACGCGACGTGGGTTTTTCCATTTTCGATCAAGACGCGGATCACTTCTTCTTTAAACTGATTCGAGTTGGACATATCCAGCTCATCTTGCATATGAACGATGGACCAACCGTTCTCTTCGTTAACCTTCAGCATCTTCGTTCCCTCCTAGGAATCTATGGATTTTCGCTATCTAAATGATCAGACTCGGCGTCGGCTTCCGCCCCTTCCGCCGATTCTTCGAGATTATCTATCTCTTCCAAATCTTCTATATCTTCGATAACTTCACTTATATCATCAACCGGGCTCGCCGCTTTTTTCGAAGGTGTCTTATCACCTGACTTCGGAGCGGGGCTAGGTTCCTCGTCTATCTGGATTCTCTCCACCGAAGCGACCTCATCCTCGAGCCCCAAATCGACAACCTTAACACCGCGAGTGACGCGTCCCATCGTCCGGACATCGGAGGCGGAGAAGCGGATCGTGTATCCCATTTTGGTGACGATGATGACCTCATCGGCATCGTTGATCACTTGGACAGTGAGCACATCGCCCAATTCGGGGATCCACGCGAGGTTCTTCAAGCCGATTCCGCCGCGAGATTGGATGCGGTAACTGGCGATCGGGGTTCGCTTTCCAAAACCTCGCGTCGTCACCGTTAAAACCGGCTCGTCTGTGGCTTTCTCGTGGATAAGCGTCATAGACACCACGAGGTCGTCCGGCTTCAACGATATTCCTTTCAACCCGATCGCCGCCCGGCCCATTCTTCGGATAGAAGTGAGCGGGAAGCGAATAGCCATCCCTTTCGCCGTGCCGATGAAAACGTTCCAATGATCGTCTTGTGCGGGGGCCAGCACGGCGTCCACCACCTTGTCCTCTTCTTCGAGTTTCAACCCGATGACCCCTGAGGTCCCCGCCCTCGAAAAATCGCTTAGGGAGGTCCGCTTGATCTTACCTTTCGCGGTAATGAACAACAGGTCGGTGTCTTCGGAAAACTCAATCCCCATCTTCAGAACCGTCCGGATCGCTTCGCCTTCTACCAAGCGTAGATACGACATCAGATGTTTTCCCCTCGTGCCTTTTGTGGAGTCCTCTATCTCGTAGTTCTTCAGCGTATAGACCTTTCCCATAGAGGAGACGAACAGCGTGTTCGCCAGCTTGGTAGTGACCATGATGTGTCTGGCGAAGTCCTCTTCTCTGGTCGCTATTCCTTTGGCGCCTCGGCCGCCCCTCGCCTGTGTCCGGTAGTTCTGCAATTCCGAAACGAGAATGTACCCTCTTTTTGTGACGGTGATCACGATAGGCCGATCGACGACCAAGTCTTCGATATCCACTTCGCTCGGTAGCCCTCCCCCGACTTTCGTCAAGCGCGGTTGGCCGTATTTATTTTTGGTTTCCAACAGGAGGCGTTTCACCTCGTTCCGGATGTTCTGCGGGTCCGAAAGCAAAGTCTTTAAGCGGGCGATCGTCTCGTTCAGGTTTTTCAATTCTTCTCTGAGGTTGTTCGTTTCGATGGACGTCAAACGGGCGAACCGGAGGTCCAGTATCGCTTTCGCTTGCTCTTCGGTGATCTCCAACGTCTCCATCAAATTCTTGGTTGCTTGGGGCACATCGGAAGAGTGACGGATGATATCGATCGTGGTGTCGATCGACCTTACGGCTTTAACCAACCCTTCGATGATATGGGCGCGACGACTCGCCACGAACAGCTCGTTCTCCGTTTTCCTGGTGATGACCGCGTACCGGTGGTTTAGGTAGGCTTCAGAGAGTTCCTTCAGGTTCATCACACGGGGTTTCATCTTCGCGTCGATCACCAGGAGCTTCACGGGAAAGTTGACGCGAATCGAAGAGCGTTTCAAAATGTGATTCATAACGACTTGAGGACTGATACCCCGCGCCACCTCGATGACAATACGCATCCCGTTGCGGTCTGATTCGTCCCGTATATCGCGGATCATTCTCTTTTCTGTTTTCTTGAAATATTCGGCAATCTGCTCGATCAGTCCGGCTTTGTTGACGCCGTAGGGAATTTCGTGTATGATGATTTGGTCGTCTTCGACCGAGTATACCCCTTCTATCGTGAAAGAGCCCGAACCGGTCTCGTAGATAGACCGCAGGTTTTCAGCCCTCAAGACCCTACCTCCGGTCGGAAAATCAGGTCCCTTTACGAACTGAAGCAGGTCTTGAACCGTGGCCTCCGGTCGGTCGATGAGATAGGCCATAGCGTCCACGAGTTCCCCTAGGTTATGGGGCGGGATGTTCGTTGCCATCCCTACCGCGATTCCTGTAGCGCCGTTCATAAGCAGATTCGGTACGTTCGAAGGCAAGACAGATGGTTCCTTCAAGGATTCGTCGAAGTTGGGAACGAACGGCACGGTATCCTTATCTAGATCGGCCAGCATTTCCTCAGCAATTTTCGTCAGCCGCGCCTCTGTATAACGCATTGCCGCGGGGGGATCACGGTCCACGGACCCGAAGTTTCCTTGTCCGTCGACCAGCGGGTGACGCATATTGAAATCTTGGGCCATCCGTACGAGCGTCTCATAGAGAGAGGCGTCTCCGTGGGGGTGGAACTTCCCCATTACCTCTCCGACGATACGGGCGCTTTTTTTGTAGGCTTGATTATGAGCGAGGTTTAGCTCCAACATCCCATACAACAGCTTGCGTTGAACGGGTTTCAGCCCGTCGCGGACATCCGGAATGGCCCTTCCGATGATGACCGACATCGAATAGTTTATGTAGGCTTCGCTCAGCTCTTCTTCGAAAGGCCGCTCTATAACGACACTGCGGTCGTGTTCGGTGCCGTTTTTATCTACGAGTTCTTTCATGATATGGCTGCGCCGGGTTGGATTTCGCCGTCAACCGTCAGCAACCGTAGGTTCACCCCATCTTTTGCGGCGAGAAGCATGCCAAAAGACTCCATTCCCATGAGTTTTGCCGGTTCCAAGTTCGTGACGACGATGATCCGCTTTCCAACGAGCGCTTCGGCCTCGTAATACTGAGCGATACCGGCAATGATCTGTCGGGGTTTGGGTTCTCCAAGCTCGACCGATAACCGCATCAATTTCCTGGATTTCTCGACCTTTTTGGCTTCCAAAACCAATCCTACCTTCATCTGAACCGTCCGAAACTGATCGTAATCGATGATGAGCAAGTTTTCCGGTTTCTCTTGCGACGGGTCCTTCGTCGGGTTGTTCGGTTCCAAGCTGGGCGATTGAATGACCTTTTTGAACTCCTTGATATCCCTTCTAGGGAACAAGGGTTCCCCTTCAGCCATATGGAAGTCTCGAGCGCTGTCCCAGGTGAAGTCTTCGAAGGTCGCTTCATTCCAAGATTCCGAACCGAGCCCTAAACGTTTGTAGATGATTTCAGAGGTGGAGAACATAATCGGTTTGATGGCGATGGCGATGTTCCTTAGCGCCTCGGCGAGGTTTCGCAAAACCTGTCGGAGTCTTCCCCTCTGTGACTCCTCTTTCGCCAACTTCCAAGGTTCGGTCATATCTATGTATTTATTTGAAAAACCAATGAACGCCCAAAGGGCTTCTAAGGCTTGTGTGAACTGGTACCTGTCCATCTTCTCGAAGTAGGTGGCTTTCATTGTTTCGAAAGCCGCAATGAGGTCTCTATCCGGGGTTTCCTCGTTCAACCCGCCCTCTTTCTCTAATACGCCAGCGAAATTCTGTAGACTCATCGCCGTCGTGCGGTGCAGCAGGTTACCCAGGTCATTCGCCAGGTCAGCGTTGATGCGCTGGATGAGATGGTCTTCGGAAAAGTCGCCGTCCTTGCCAAAATTGATGTCTCTGAGCAAGTAGTATTTAACGGCGTCTTTGCCGTAAACGTCCATCAGGAGTCTGGGGTCTATCGCATTTCCCGCGGATTTGCTGATCTTTTCCCCGTTTACCGTCAGCCAACCGTGCGCGAAAACCTTCTTAGGTAGAGGCAAACCCGCGGCCATCAACATCGCGGGCCAAACGATCGAGTGGAATCGGTTGATCTCTTTGCCTATCAAATGTAGATCGGCCGGCCAATACCGACGATACAGCTCCTGATTGTCCGTGGCGTAACCGAGGGCGCTGATGTAGTTGATTAACGCGTCCACCCAGACGTAGATGACGTGTTTTGGGTCATCCGGCATCGGGACTCCCCACGAAAAGGAGGTGCGGGAAATGCTGAGGTCTTTGAGCCCACCTTTGATGATGCTCAACATTTCGTTACGGCGGAAGTCGGGTTCGACGAAGGACGGGTTCTTTTCATAGAGCTCTCGAAGCGGTTCTTGAAATGAGGAAAGCCGGAAGAAGTAATTGTCTTCGGCGACCCAGCGCACTTCTCGTTTGCAGGTTGGGCAGACTCGTCGGCCGTTGTCTCGAATAAGGTCCTCTTCCGACCAAAAGGCCTCTTCGTGAATGCAGTACCATCCCTCGTAGACGCCTTTATAAACGTGCCCTCTGTCGAATAAGCGCTTCACGAAAGCTTGAACGACATAGGTATGTCGCGGTTGGGTCGTTCTGATAAAGTCGTTATTCGAGATATCCAAGTCTTTCCAAAGTTCCTTGAATTTGCTCGCCCATTTATCGCAGAAGAGCTGAACATCAACCCCGGCTTTTTGAGAGGTTTCCAGAATCTTCTGCCCATGTTCGTCGGTTCCGGTTAAGAAGTAGACGTCGTATCCGCGCAAGCGTTGGTATCGCGCGATCATATCCGCGACGATGGTCGTGTAAGCGGAACCGATATGGGGTTCTGAGTTCACATAATAGATGGGCGTGGTGACGTAAAACCTTTTCTTTTCCATCCTGATTCCTCCGCCTTTGCAACAAAAAAATCGGAAATCCTTCATTTTCCGCAGAATTATACCACAGACGAGGGAGTTTTACGCCCTATGACGCGTGCTCACCGATGGCGCGACGATCTCTCCCGGAAGGCGGGCGAGCTTCTAAAGTACTCATTTGATCGCTCCGACCGTAACGCCTTTCAAGAAGTATTTGGAGAAGGCAAAGAATATGATAATCATCGGGACCGCAGCGTAGGTTGCCCCGGACATCAGGAACGCGTACTGCATCGGCACTTCTTCCTGCAGAAGCGCCAAACCGGCTTGGAGCGTCTTCATCTGTTGGGTGTTCGTCACGATCAGAGGCCACAAAAAATCATTCCATTCGGCGACGAAGGTAAAAATCCCCAACACGGCCATCGCCGGTAGAGAGATTGGAACGATAATTTTGTAGAAGGTCCGCCATTCGCTCGCACCGTCAATTTTCGCCGCTTCGATGATCTCTGTCGGAACGGTCACCAGGAACTGCCGCATCAAGAAAACCCCAAAAGGCGCGGCGACGCTCGGAAGGATCAACCCCCAATAGGTATTGATCATACCGAATTTCGAGACCAAGATGTACAGGGGAACGAGCGTTACCTGTTTAGGGATCATCATGGAAGCGATATAGACGAAAAAAAGAAGCTGGCTCAAGGGGAAGCGCTTTTTTGCCAGAGAATACCCCGCCATCGTACACAACAACAGCTGGAGGAATGTAACGCTCACCGCCACTACCCCGCTGTTAAAGGTCCATCTCAGTATCAACGGTCTTTGAAAGAGCTCTTGGAAGTTCGCTAACGTCGGGTTTTTCGGAAAGAGCTCGGGAGGAAAGCGCAAGGTCAAGGAGGCGGGTTTGATCGCGGTGATGACCATCCAATACAACGGAATGAAGGCCAGCAGGCCAAAAAGCGTCAAGACGGCCAAAGACAAGACCATTTTTACTTTCTGTTTTGCTTTCCAAGGCGTCATACTCAACCCTCCCCCTAATACTCGACGTTGGAGCCAAGCCATTTGAACTGCAAGAAACCCAGGAGGGCCAAAATGCCGAACATCACCATCGACATCGCGGAAGCCAAGCCGAGGTTGTATTCCCTGAAGGCCGTGGTGTATACCAAGTATCCGATGCTAATCGTGGAGAACTCGGGTCCCCCTCTGGTCATTATGTATACGTTCGAAAAGGTTTGGAAGTTCGCGATCGTTCCCATAATGAGCGCGTATAGGATCGTTGGCTTGAGTAGGGGTATCGTCACTTTGGTAAAGACTTTCCACGATGAGGCCCCTTCGAGTCTGGCGGCTTCGAAGTAATAGTCCGGAATCGATGCCATCGCGGCAGAAAGGAGGACGATCGTGGAACCGCCGCCCATAATGAATTGCATGAAGATCAACGCGGGCATCGCGAGAAACTTGTTCCCCAGCCAAATGGCGGGGGCGAGTCCGACAGATTTGACGAAGTAGTTGAGCAACCCGTAATTCGGGTTGTACACCCAAAGCCAGATCATAGAGACGATGACCGAGGAGGTCACGTGGGGCAGATAGAACAAGGCCTTATAGAAAGTTTTGATGGAGTTGCGGAACGGGTGGAGCAAGACGGTGACGATGAGCGCTTTCCCCAACCAGAGCGGGACGACACCGAAGGTGTAGAGAAAGGTGTTTCCCAACGCTTTTAGGAATAGCCAATCAGAAAAAAGCGTGGCGAAGTTTTCGAAGCCGATGAACCTTTGGGAGAAAACGTTGTAGTCGAAGAGGCTCAGATACACGCCCCAACCTACTGGAATTAGAAAGAACAATGTGAACATGCCAAAATGAGGAAGGACAAAAAAGTAACCTGCCCGTCCTTTCACGACGCGTTTCGCCAGTGTCATCCGATCACCAACCTGATCACAAACAGTAGGGGCGCGCCTTCACGCGCCCCGTGATTAAGATAGGCTCGGTTACTTAGCCTTTTTGACGATTTTATCGGCTTCGGCCACGAAGTCGTCCAGAGCTTTCTTCGGTGTTTTTGATCCCGCGAAGGCCGCTTCGAACGCGCTGATGATGTACTTTTCTATCTGTGACCAGGGGAATTCTTGCGAACCGAAGAAGGACATCCCGTACTTGTCCATGATCTCCCCGTAGGTCTTCACTTGTTTGTTCATATAGGGGTCATTCAAGTACAGTCTTTGGTTGACGGAATCGCGTGCGGTGAGGTATTGCAGCGTTTCGAGCAAGGCGAGATTTTGCTTGTTCGTCAAGAATTTGACGAACTCGAAGACCATATCGCGTTTCGCTTGATCGTTCTGCTTGAAAATGATGAACCCGCTCCCGCTGGTATGCGCGACCGGATCCTTTCCTTCCACGTGCGGGAAGGGCGCGAGAACCGGATAGAACATCTCTTTTAGCGTTCCGGCGAGGATGTACCGCGTGATCCGCCCGATCTCGTAAGGTCCGCCAAAGCCGATGCTCGTGCGGTGAGAGTGGAAATCTCCGATAACGTCGTACACGCCGAGGGCCTCGACCCCTTTTGGCGCGACTTTGTACTTGTTCACCAGGTCTATGACGAACTGCAAACCCGCGACGGCTTCGGGAGTATTCAATGTGACCGTCGTTTCCGCTTCGTCGCTCAAACGGCCGCCAAAGGCATACAAGAAGTTGATGATGTTATGAATGTCTTTCGCGCCGAAACTGATCGCGTAATGATCGATCTCTCCGTCGTTGTTCGAATCCCAGGTTAGCTTTTTACAAGCCTCTACAAACTCCTCCATCGTCCAACCGTTCCGAACGATGTGTCTCCAATCGATCTCCGCTTTGTCGAAATCGGGGGTGTAGAGGAGCATCGCAGTTCCCATACCATTTGTGCCGAAGTTCCAAGGCCAAATATAACGTTTGCCATTGACCAACCCTTCGTCCAACACAACTTGGTAGAAATCTTCCCGGTCTTCTTGCGACAAATAGGCATCGATGGGCTCCAGCAATCCGCTCTGGGCCCAGCGGCTATCCCAAACGGGCCCTTTGAAGAAATCCGGCTGGGTTCTCGTCGCGATGGCGGCGGCCATCTTTTGCGAATACTCCTGATTGCCCACCACCACGTAATTCACTTCGACGTCGGGGTGCAGCCTCATAAACTCCTCGGAGGCCCATTTCGGGTAGTCTTCGCTGGAAGGCGCCTTATCGGCTGGGAACCCCGGGGGCGCGATTCTCCAAGGATTGATCCACCAAGTGATGGTGATCTTTGCCGAAAACGCGGACAAACTCAACAAGGTTAGCAGCAGAACGACGAGCAGAATCTTTCGGTGTTTCATACCACTCACTCCTTTCTGTTTGAATGTGTTCCTGCTATCTTTCGACGATGCGCCCGAATCCTCGATAGAAACGAGCGGCTCGTTTTGATAGACCACTTTTTGTCGAAAAAATAAACCGTTTGGGTAGGACTAGTAGACCAATAAAGGCGACAGCGCTTCCTGCAAAGCCTTTCCCTCAGTGAAGTGTATCGCGTGGATTCCGAGTTTTAGGGCCGATTCTACGTTCTGAATGGAATCGTCGATGAACACGGATTCGACGGGCGAAACGGCCTCCGCCTGCAGGATATGCGTGTAGAACTGCGGATCGGGTTTGGCCAAGTGAATCAGATGCGACGCGTAAACTTTCGGGAAGATGGCGTAGTCCTCTCTTTGCGTATGAACCTCATAGTGCGGAGTCACGGTGTTTGTGCCGGCGACGACTCGGAATCTCTTTTTTAGTCTTTCGATCACGTCAATCGTCTCAGGAATCGGCGCGGGATCGAAAAATCGGGTCCAAAGGTCCTCGGGCGTGCGGTGGTGCGTCAGGTGTTGAAACACCTTCATAAAGTACTCTTGACTGATCAGTCCGCGCTGAAAGCCTTGAATGCCGCTTAAGGTCGCGTATTCGTTGAATTTCCTATAGGAAACCCCCAGCTCTTGCGCCGCTTTCCTCCAGACGTTCGTTCGGCCGTACACGACGCCTCCGACATCGAAGATGATGAGTTTGATCTGAGAATGGTCCACCTTGTCCACTCCTTTTTTAAAGCTGGATCGCGAATTATCCCGAAGGGATCTTTAAGCGATCGTAGTTGGAACGATCAACAACTGTTTTATTATACCCGATTTCTTATTAGAAATAACCTAAAATCCCCGTCCCGAGGTATTAATTCCCCACTAGAATTCCGTACAGGTCGTTGACGTTGGTTCCCGTCGGGCCGGTATAGATCAACCCGTCCGCCGCTTTCAACGCTTCGTGTGAATCGTTGTTCCGTAAAAAGTCATCCGGGCTCAGCCCCTTTTCTGCGAGTCGGAGGACCGTATCCCCGGTCGCTATTCCGCCCGCGGCGTCCGTCGGGCCGTCCGTTCCGTCTGATCCGCAGGCAAAAAAACAGAGGGACTCATAACCCGCGATCTCTTTAGCCGCTAACAAAGCCATCTCTTGGCAACGTCCTCCCTTACCTTTCCCGAGGACCCGCACTAGGGCTTCCCCTCCGATGAACACCGCGGCGGGTGCGGAAATCGGCGTTTGAGAGTGGACGATCTCTTTTCCTACCAACGTCAGAATTTTGGCGCACGCGCTGGCCTCGCCGTCAAATTGCGTGGTGAGCAAAAGCGGCGCATATCCCTCTTCCCGGGCTTTTTCTTGCGCAGAGCGACAGAGGGAGCGAACGTCGCCGATGACGGAAGTCTCCACACCAGGCAAGGCGTTGGGAGAGGGGCGTTCCATCGCTTTCGATAGAGAAGCGGGAAGGTGTATAGAATACCTTCGTATGATATCGAGGGCTTCCCGGGTCGTGGTTCGATCGACAGTTACGGGTCCAGAGGCCACGTTGTCTATGCGATCTCCCAAAGTGTCGGAAAGGATGAAGGCCGAGATGGGCCGGGGATGTGCGTAACGCGCGAACCGCCCTCCCTTCACTCCGGAAAGGCGTTTTCTCACGGCGTTGATTTCGTGAATAGAAGCTCCGCTGTTCAGTAATCGTTCGTTGATCGCTTTCAAGTCTTCTAAATGCAGGCCTTCGATCGGGAGTTCGAAGAGGGACGACCCCCCGCCGGAGAGCAAGAAAAGGATACGCTGCGACACGGACGTAGCGCCTACCCTTTCCAAGATCGCCCGAGTCGCTAAAATGGAGTTCTCGTCGGTCAGGGGATGACCACCTTCGAAGATTTCGATACCCCGGAGCGGCCCTTCCGAATGCCCGTATTTGGTCAACACGATCCCTGTGGCGATCCTGGGCCCCAGGCATTCAAGGGCGGTTCTAGCCATACGCCAAGCGGCTTTTCCTATCGCGATCAGTGTTAACGGGCCCGGTAGCGTGGTTTTTGCCAGCGCTCTGCTTAAGGCTCGATCCGGTAGGTTCTCCCGGATCGCGCAACGGACGATTTCCAGAGCAGTTTCTTTAAGCCGATTGTCAGCGCGCATGTCATACCTCCGTACCCAGAAGGTTCGAATAAATGGTTCTATAGAACGAAGTCGAGGTGCCGCTCACTCGACGAGCAATCGATGGATCTTCCGGCGCTCCATTTGAATCGATCGGAGCAGAAGCGCGAGTAACGCGATGAGGATTCCGGCCAGCAGGAGGATGACGCTCCAAGGCGGGAGGCGCTCGAAAAACAAAAAAGATCCTTCGATCAAGAACGTTTTCAGACAATAGAATGCGCCATAAAAGCCCACGGAAAACCCAATCGAGACCGCCTCCAATCTCAACACTTCGGACCCCTTCAACAACCGATTGCGCTGAGAGATATCGCGGTCGGGGTCTTGCAGAAAAAGGCGAATGCCCAAAAGGCTGCAGTAATAGAGGATCATGGCGATAGGAGCGATCATAAATACATCATAGATCGCCGACGGAGTTTGAGCGATAAATAGGCCGAGTAGAATCAGGGACTCCAAAACGAAGAGGACGACGGGAATGAAAACCTTGAGTCTGATCGAAGACAGAAAGGAGACCGGAAAATACGTGGGAACCGGCCATATCCTCTTTTCGAAAACCATCATCGTAACAGACACCATTCCGGAGTACATCGTCGCGACGATCATAAAGAGAAGAGAAACAAAAGGCGTTTGATGGTATCTTCCGATTACAAGCAAGATCGGGAAAGCTAGGGGGTAGATTAAATACCAAATGATCCCGCTCTCTCGAAACATCAACCTCAGTTCTTTTTTTAGAAGGGGAAAGGATCCTCTATTTTTCGCGCCGGATTTTTCGCCAACGACCTCTACCCTCCTTCTATCCCGGTTTTTCCGTGCGGGAGAATAGTTCAGAGTATTGGCGCAAACGAAAACGAAGGTGAACAGGCTTACCGTGACGGCTAGTAGCAGGATTAAAAACGCCAGTTGTCCTTTTAGGGCGACCATTAACCAATAGTGGGGCCACCCCGACGACAGGAAGAGGTTGGCGCTGCCGCTCAGGGACCTTAAAACGGAGCCGGGATTAAGTCCATTCACGGGCGTCACGACCGAGGGGCTTATCACCACCAAAATAACGATCAGAAAAGTGATCAACTGAGAAGCCCTTTTTGCAGCGGTTTTACCGATGAGCTTGGCGAGAAGGAGGCCGAAGAGAACACCCAACGCTATCAGGAAGAGCATCCAAAGGCAGATGCCTAGTATGCCCCACCAAAGCCGATCCCGGTTGAGCATTGAATAGGCTAAAGAGATCGATACGGTCATCGAGATACCAAAATTCGTCATCAACAGCGTGTTCATAGAGGAGACGATGAAGATCGAAGATCGCCTGATGGGCATCGTCAGCAACAAGGGAGTCATATCGTTTTCAAATAGCTCGACCACCAACAGCGCGGCGAATTGAAGGGAGAAGAGCAGTCCCGTCACGGTAAATACCGGCGCCAGAAGGACATCGGAGACGAGAAACGGCGAGTTCATACCAAATTTAACCAACGGGACGGCCAATTTCAAAAAGAGGTCGTAGTAAACCGGTGTTAGAAAGACGACAAAGATCAGCGGGGCCAGGAGATAACCGAACCAAGAAGAAAAGGCGGATGCCAAAGGCCCGGACCTCACCTTCTCCTTGTTTCTCCGCTTTTTATTTTTTAAAGAATATCTGAGTAAAAGGCGGAAGTCTAGGGGAATCATCGTTTTAAACGCCATCGGTGTCATCCTGCCGAGGCGTCTTTGCTTGTCAGGTCTAAAAAGATGTCTTCCAAAGAGTTGGCTTGGTTGTTTCCGATTTTCCTAAGATCTTCCATCGACCCTTCCACGACCATTTTCCCATTCCTTATGATGCCGATTCGATCACTCATCTTTTCCGCGATCTCGAGGATGTGAGTCGTCAGGAGTATCGCGCTTCCCTCATTTCGGAAATGATCCAGCAGCGTTTTCAACACCCTGGCGGCACGGGCATCCAGTCCTACCGTCGGCTCATCGAGGAATAAGACCTTCGGCCGTCGCATTAAGACCGAAATGACCATCAATTTCTGTTTCATCCCGTGTGAATAGTCGCCGATATAGGTCTGCAAGAAATCGATATCGAACGCGGCGCACAGCTCGTTGAAACGTTGGTCCGTAAGCTTTGGGTCAAGGTGGTAAATGCCTTTGACGAACTCGATAAACTCGATTCCTTTAAGGTTTTCGTACATCCGTGGCTCGTCGGGAACGACACCGATCCCTCGTTTTATTGTGATCTCGTCTTGCTCATAGCGTTTTCGGTCGATTTCTATCGCGCCTGAGGTCGGCGACAGCGAGCCGGTCAGCATCCGGATGGTCGTGGTCTTACCCGCCCCGTTGGGTCCCAAGAAAGAGTAAATTTCTCCGCTTCGAACGTGAAGGTAGAGATTGTCGACAGCGGTGAGGTTGCCGAATTTTTTCGTTAGGGCTTTTGCTATGATCAAAAAAAGGCCTCTCTTTCGCGAACCGTCCGTCTTAGGAATTCAACGCTTCATGGCATTGTTTCAACAAATCTATTATCGGTAACCCTTGTGGGCAAAGGGTTTCGCATTTTCCGCAGGCGACACAACGATCGGCTTTGTGTTTGGACGAAAAGAGAGTGCGATATTGGGTTATGGCGGTTTCCATCACGCCGAACATCTTCCCTTCGTTATAGAGTGAAAAGATGTCGGGGATTGCGACCCCTTCCGGACACGGTTGGCAGTACCCGCATTCGGTGCACGGGATCTGCCGGTAGCTCTGGAAAGCTTCGACTGCTTTTTTGATGGCTTCATTTTCTTTTTGCGCAAAGGTATTGGCTTTCATCTGGTTGGCGACTTTGACGTTTTCTTGCGCCTGAGCCATCGTGCTCATCCCGCTCAAGATCAAGGACACTTCCGGAAAGTTCGCGACCCAGCGTAAAGCCCATTCAGCTGGGGACCAGGTCGGTTGCGCCTCGGATAGTATCCTACGTATTTCAGGAGAAGGATTCGCGAGCTTTCCCCCTTTGATCGGTTCCATCACGATCAGGGCCATACCCTTCGCATGCGCCAAACGAAGGCCACGTAGCCCCGCTTGCACCTCTGTGTCCATATAGTTAAACTGGATCTGACAGAAATCCCAATCGTAGGTGTTTACGATCGACTCAAACGCCGGGTAATCATCGTGGAAAGAGAATCCGAAGAATCGAATTTCGCCGGCTTTCCGCTTCTCTTCCAAGAACTCGAGAACATCGAGTCCGTTGATCAGATCCCATCGCTTTTGATTCAACGTGTGCAGTAAGTACATATCGATGCGATCAGTACCGAGCTTCGTTTTTTGCTCTTGAAAAAACCTCTCGAAGTCGGCTTTTTCCTTTACCAGATAGGTCGGCATCTTGGTCGCTAAAAAAACTTTGTCACGATAACCGTCGCCTAAGGCCTCTCGTGTGAAATGCTCGCTTTGTCCTTTATGGTAACCGTAAGCCGTGTCGATGTAATTGACGCCCTGATCGATGGCCATTCGAACCATCCGCGTCGCTTCGGCCTTGTCAATTTGCCCCGGATCGTTATTTAGGATAGGCAAGCGCATCATCCCGAAACCGAGAATGGAGACCTCGACTCCGGTCTTGCCAAATAGACGATATTCCATAGTGCCCCCTTTCCCATCACTTTCGAATGGGTCAGTGTCGAAGATGTCTTATTGAAGTCATAAAAAAGAACAAAGGGTCTCCGGCTTAGTCTGACTACCGGAAAACCGTCGACGCTCGAGAATTTATAAAAAAGAGCACCTGAGTCTCAGTGCTCTTTTTTGAGGTTCAGAAACGACGCGCTTATACTCTTTCCAGCGCTTTGTCCATTCGCAAGATCTCATCTTCGCTTAGAATCTTATCGATATCCAATATGATCAGCATACGATTGTCAAGCTTCGCGATAGCGCTGATGAACCGCGCGGAAGAAGCGCCCGCCGTCGATGGAGTTTCTTCCAGCTGTTCATCTTGGAGCGTCAACACCTCTTTCACCTCATCGACAATCATCCCAACCTTCTTGTTGCCGACGAGTATGATGACGATCCTGTCTTTGGAATCGTCGGGTTTCGAGCTCAAACCGAATTTCGTTCTGGTGTTGAGTATCGGAATCACTTCGCCTCTTAAATTCGCGACCCCCTTCACAAACGTAGGCAATCCAGGTAGTTTCATAATCTTCAACATCTCGGTCACGCTGTCAATTTTCATAATATCGATAGCGTACTCTTCGTCACCTATTTGGAACCCGACCACTTTTATCTCCGCCATACCTGCCTCCTCTTCATCAAGTAAGGAAAGAGCGCTACTCTCCTTCACAAGCCTTCATAATTTGGTCTATATCCATAAACAGGATCAACCGCTTTCCGCGTTTCACGACCCCGCGCACCTTCTGATCCAGTTGGTCGGTACGCGCGCCGGTATCGATTTCGCTTTCTTTCACATTGATCACTTCGCGCACTTCATTCACGAAAAAACCGACCTCGGCTCCTTCGTGCTTGACGATCAAGACGTTTTCGAAATGTTGGTCCGCTTCTGTTTCTATGTGAATCAACTTGGTTAGGTCAACAACCGGTACAATCCTGCCGCGAAGATTCATAACCCCTTCGATATAGCTTCGGCTTTTCGGGACCGGGGTGATTTCGGCGCGTTCGATGACCAATTCGACCGAATCCACGTTAAATGCAAACTCCTGTTTACCGATTTTAAAACTAAGGATCTCTTCGATTTTTTCTCTTTTAGCGACCGCTTGTTCCTTCTTTTCAGCCATAGTTGTCCTCCTTCTACCCTTTCTTATGCCTGGTTAATTATAGATGCCTAACAATAGCGCTGATTTCGAGGATCATCGCAATGCTGCCGTCGCCCAAAATCGCCCCGCCCGAGAACTCCCGAACGTCGTTGAAGAGTTTCCCGAGTGATTTGATCACCACGTCTTCTTGCCCCAACAATCCGTCCACGACAAACCCGTATTTTTTGCTGCCGTCGATGACGATGACCACCTGTATGTTGTCTTTCTGAGTATCGGAGTAAAAACCGAAAACGTCGCTCAGCCAGACGACCGGGATGATCTCTCCGCGTATCACGATGACGTCCCGAGATTGCACGGTTTGGATTTCGGTGATAGGGAGACTCAAGGTACTATCGATCGACGCGATCGGAATCGCGTAAAGGTTATTGAGGACTTTGACCAACAGGGATTGCATAATCGCCAAAGTTAGGGGTAGCAAGATCGTAATTTTCGTCATTTTACCCGGTTCGCCAGCGAGTAAGAATTTACCATTCAAATTATCGATAGCTTTGCGCACCTTTTCGGTTTCTTCGGCTGGAAAGAGGTCTTCGGGATTGCCATACCCATCCGATACGATCTCGAGTTTCACATGATTGCCTTCGTGATAGGCGCTGAAGAAGAGGTTGGCGACGGTGGGTTTACCGTTCTTCATTCTCTCCGATTTCGGCTCTATATCGTAGGTAGCGCAGAGTTTCAAGAGTTCGGTCAAGGGAACCCCGATTTGATCGATCACGGTCCGATCGAGCTCGGTATCTTGCCCTTTCATAACGAACTTGATGTCTTTGTCATTCTGCCTGCCGAAATCTCTGATCAACCGTGGGAATTTTTGAGACACCGTTTCGATCGGCACCATACGAATTTTCATCACGATGTTTTGTAGGTCTAGCGTGATACGGCTCAGCTGCGAAAGGCTTTCATCCACCTCTTTAATCGAGAGTTTTTTCAGGACCCCGCTGATTTGGCTGCGCGAGATGACCAGTTCGGCCATAAGGTTCATCAGCGTGTCCATTTTTTCGATTTCCACTCTTAAGCTTTGTTGTTCGGTTTTGGCCAGAGACTCTTTTGCATCCGTTTGCGGGAATGTCTCAGGAGAAATACTCATACAAACACCTCCTAACGAGGAATGGTATACTTGCTTAGATTTTTCCTATTATACACCATTTTCCTAATTTCGTGAATCCGAGTGTGCGTCAAATTATAAAGGAAAAGGGTGCGCGAATTGCCTTCGGTTGGAAAAAAACGTAACGGCCGCTTTGACGGAGATGAATATAGAAGCGGAAGTGAGTAAAGTATCGGATTTGGAGCTCATCATCGCCTATGGTGTCGTGAGAACACCGGGATTAGTCATCGACGGAAGGGTCGTAAGCGTCGGGAAAGTTTTAACCTTGGAGCAAATAAAAGAACGCCTGAAGCCTCAAACATAAACCTCGCGGAAGCCCGGTTGCCGATGAGGGTGTTCAAAGGGCTTATGGATGCAGGGAGATCCCGAGTATCTTTAAGGAACAACGTCTCGGGCAGCCCGCCTTTTTCCAGTCCTCTCTACGGCGATTCCGTCTTGACCTCTCTCGCGAAACGAAACCGAAACTCTCTGCCTGCGGTCAGGAAATCCTACTTTTAACGAGGCTTACGAATGTTTATTGCGATCTCATCCAAACACGGAGCAAGGAAAACACGTCCACGATTCTTTCCGTAGGAAAGGACAGGTTCGTTCAACGGGTTTTTCGTTCTCAATCGCGGAATTTGTCAACGTTGGGTTGCGGTGAGGAAAACCCGCGAACGGTTCGACAACACAAATCTTATCGGGGCTCTATCAAGTATCGGGGAATTGACGAGCTGTAAACGGTTCAGCCGTTCGCTCGTTTATACTTCGCGCGCAGAAAAGCATTTCTCCGATCGTGCGATGATGAGCCGTCCCCCCCGGTAAGGCTTCACTTTCTCGCAGGTTTCGTATTCGTCGCAGGTCGAACAAAAATCCTTTTTCTTTTGCGCATAAGCGAATCTGACACCCGGCGCAATACGTTGCGACAAATGCCACATTATCATACTTACAACCCAGACAGACGAAGTCGATGGTGTCTGTTTTTGCGTTCCCGAAATCTTCACTCATTTTTTCGAGCAGTGACTTATCTACGGTTATCGTTCCTTTATAGGAAGGACATTCTTCACAATAGATACCGCAATAGGCTATCATAGAGACCTCCTTTCGTTACGCGTTCCGGCTACCAGGCGGAATATATCCTTCGCACCTAATGCTAACTCCGTAGAATCCAAAGATGATTAAGGATTTGTCGTCCACTCGACTGTATCTATCGCGCAGTTCAGGTAGAATCAACTGAAGTATACACCAGTTATCTACCGCCGGAATCTGAGCGTTTATCCTTCGCTCCTTTTCTCGAATATCAGTTTTCTCTGAGCATTACCGTAAGGACGAGGATATTTCCGATCGGTACAAAGCATCCGAAACCTTAGGCCACGGCCTTTTCAACGGAGGTTCATTTAATCATAGAAAAAGAACAATCTACCGTTCTGATTGCCTGATAGCCGGTATTACTCTCGTCCCAACTCCGTTTACATTCCATACGGGAGGATTCTACGATAATATGGTTTAATAAATCATCTAAATCGATCGGAAGTACCTTGCTCACCGGGTTCCTACCTTCTCTCTGGTTCTTGCTCAGGGGATTTTTCCATGCGCTTTTGGCGAACATCGAGCAAATCTCGGTTTCCGGGTTCGAAGAAGGATGGATATACGACGGGTTCCGTTTCGTGATCCTTTCTTCAATCCGGACGAACACATCGGATCAGCGAACGTTTCCGTTCCCCTTGCCGCCATAATCAAAATGGAAAAACCCCTCGATTTCGAGTCGGCACGATCTTCGTGACAAACCGGGAAATCTTGGGAGGGCCGTATTTAGCGATTGAAGAAACTATTTATACCTCACGTATATCGACACAGGTCACCGAAAAACGTGAGTGGAGAATACGGCGATATCGGCACGCGATCGGTGTGATAATACCGTTACGAGTACCGTTATAGGTCCCTGTGATCCAAAAGGATTCGGACGTTGTGTTACAAAAAAGGAGGAATCGAATGAATAAACGACTCTTAGTCTATTACTACAAAAGCATGGCAGATTTTGAGCTTTCCGGCGTCGCGATCATCGCCGGATGGTTTCAGGAATACCGGATCGATAGCTTTGCGCGATCGATGGAACCGGTAAAAGCGTTGACCGGTTTGGTCTATCAACCGACCTTGGCCTGGCAAGAATTGAAGAGTCTGGGGGTCGACGCTTTTGAGGGGCTCGTCATACCGGGCGGCAATACGAACGGATTCCACGACGATCTGATGTCGCTCATCCGAGAGTTCAACGAGCGGGGCAAATTACTCGCCGCTATCTGCGCTGGACCACAGTATTTAGGAAAAGCCGGAATCTTAAACGGGAAAAGGTTTACTGCTTCTTTCACTCCGGAAGAGATCGCGCAAAAGGTTCAGGAAGGGATCTTTCCGAGCACGGGATGGACAAGCGATAAAGTCGTTCGGGACCAAAACGTGATTACAGCTGATGGTTTCTCCTTCATCGATTTCGGCATCGAAATCGGGGATTATTTCCACTCATTTAAGACACCAGAAGAAAAAGAGAGCATAAGAAAGGCACTTAAGGGCTTATAGAGGCTTCAAACGCGGGTTTTGCGTTATACTCTGAAAACGATGACGTTATTTGACCGGAACAGCCGAAATGTTCCCAGCGACGACTGTTCCGGTTTCGATGAGCGATAAGATGTAAGATAACTTCGGTATCATCTCTCCTCTTTCCAGGAGAACCCGAAGTTCGTTCGGTGTTACGTATTTTGCGTCCACGACTTCACCTTCTTGAAATACCAGGTCTTCCAGGGGGATATCTTTTCTGAAACACCAAACATCGTAATGAGAATCCTCAAAAGTGTATTGGTGAACGATTCGCCCTTCCGAAGCAACCAAATGAACGCCGATCTCCTCTTCGACTTCCCGTACGGCGGCAGCAGCGGTGTCTTCCCCCTCAACCGCGGATCCTCCCGTACATTCCCACATATTCGGCCACGGTTTATCCGGATGTCTTTTCATCACCAATATCTGCCCGGATGTCCGGAAGATCCAGATCTCGACGACTAGATGAAAATCCCCTTCCGGGAGAGGGGAACCTCTGACATGCTTTCGGGAAGTTATCTCACGGTTTTTCGTATAAACGTCCCAAATCTCTGGCATCGTGGTTTCTCCTTTTCATAAAGTCGAGGGACCGTTCGACGTCTCATCGAACGTGCGGCGAGGGGATCCTTATATGTTAGCGTAACACAGAGAGAGGTGTTATCCCGGGCGAATACAATGGCCTACGGTTTTTCTGTGTAGGGAAGAAACAGGCACCGCTCTCGCGAAACCCTTCCAATCGTTATCCTCCGCATATCTTATCGTATTGATAGGGTGAAACCCCATTTTTTACCGGTGCTTTCTTATTTTATTACCGGTGTTGACACCATGTTCAATTCCTCTCCTTCGGAGGGTGCCCGAAGGGCGGGGAGGTCTATTTCGTTTACCGGACTTAAGAGGACAAGAAAATTTATCTTTGGGATACAAAAACGTGGGAACGATACGCTTGGGAAGAACACAACTCCTTACCGGTTTGGAGTATTTCTTGGTCACCGGACGGGAAAAAGGTCGCTTCAGGCGCGGGAAAATATGATACCCCGCGTACCGGAGCTACGATCATCTGGAAAATGCCGGGATTGTTATAAACTTCGTCTGCGAAAAAAGCCCAGGGACTCCTCGGCGGTGGCGTTGTTCGATTTTTAAACCGATATCCCACTAAAACCTAGACCGACAAGCTGCGACGGAGCGCGTATTCGTTATAGAAACGGCGATCCTTCGCTTTTCAACACTATCGCGAAAGCCATCGGTATTCCCATCCTTTACGGAAACTCGGTCTTATCCGCGAATAGAGCGGTGATGCGACAAGGCGATTAACTGTCTTTACCTTTGAATAGAAAAAACAGGCTTCCAGCGATCCCACACCCGAAGGCGACCAGGAAGTTAACCTCCGGGGCCATACTCCACCAGTAGGCGCTGGTTAGGGCAGCCCCGGACACGACTACGTCCCGAATCAAGTAATAGGTCCCGAAAGTCGCGGCTTTCCTGTCTTCGGGCGCCAAATCCATGATCAAGGACTTGCGGGTGGGTTCTCCGAACTCTTTCAGGCCGCGAAGGATAAAGACGAGGATCAAGGCGAAGAAGCTCTTCGCAAACATCAAAGCGAGTGGAAATGCGGTGAAGAAGACGAAAGTCGTGAGGACGAAGGGCTTTTTACGGGTTCGGTCGGCGAGGTAGGCGATTGGGATATACACCGTCATCGCGGTCAACATTTCGACGGTCGTAAGGATGCCGAATTGTAACGCGGAGAGTTTCTGGACCTCAACAACCCAAACGACCACGAACGCGTACGGTATCTGTTCGGCGAACCGGATCAGGATATCCGAAATCAGAAGAGTCCTCAGCGAAGGGGAGATTCCGCGCCAGGCCTCTTTGATTTTGATCGGTTTCGTAGCCGGCTGGTCGTCCACCAGTTTCCAAAACGCCAGGATAGCGATGAACGCCAAACCGAACGCGCAAGCGAACGCAACGCGCACCCCCGTGACCTTGCCCATCGCTCCGATGAAGATGCCGCCTATGATTGGGCCCAAAGCCATCGGAATCCTACGGATGAGGGAGTGTACGGAAACGCCCATCGTTCGTTTCTCTTTCGGCACGACATTGGACACCAAGCTCATCACGGCCGGTAGCGAGATCGCGGTCCATGAGATAAAAAAGAACGACCCGATGAAAACCGCAACCCACGTAGGGATCAAGATCACGATGAGGTATCCTCCCATAGCGATCGCGGTGAACACGATGAGAGCGCGTTTATACCCCAGCTTATCGCTCAGGTACCCTCCAGGAAAAGAGTATAACGCGCTCAACAGGTTATCCAAGGCGTTCAACGCCCCTACCGCAAAGACGCTCCCGCCGAGGGCCAATAGGTAAAGGGGTAAAAACCGCTCGGCCATCTTCTCCCCCAAACCTACGAAGATGACTAAGACAAGCATACCGAAGATACTACGATTGATACCAAAGAATAGGAAAAGCTTCTTCAACTATACCCCACCTCGGGAAAGATCACGGTTTGTTTATCGTGCGACTTAGTTTACTTTTATTGACAAGACCCTGCGAACGTCGAATTTTTCGCTCAGCACGGCTTTCGCTTTCAGAGAGTACCCTGGGAACGCCGAACTTTAGTTCGGCAGGGTTTTTTTTTCACTCAGGGCGTTTCCATACGCAGCATCGCAGTATAAGCGCCCCTTCTTCTCGCGACGGCGCGATACACCTGGCAATGCCAGACTTTAGTTTGGCACGGTTTGTGAAAATAGAAATGCGGCAGTCCGTATCGCGAGACTTCGTGGGCTTCCGAAGTCAGCCCGCTGGTTACCCCGCGATAACTCCCACGGGGATCGCGGCGTAAGCGCCCTTTCTTCTCGCGACTGCGCGAAACCCTTTTAAGAATGACATAAAGCAGATCGCGGGGTCGTAAAAATCACTTACCCCGCGATAACCTCCGAGAACAGCTTTCAGCGTATTTCCCTTTTAACGGTCTAGATAATCCCCTTTCCCCTCTTTCCTCCGTGCCCTCTGTGTCCTCCGTGCGAGACTATCTTTTTAAACCTGCCAACAGAGAAGTTCGGCGTTCCTAGGCGTTCTCAGAGCTCCCGCTTTGTCTATACTTTAAACCGTTTGACCTGCGTGTCGAGGCTCTCGGCCAATGAATCAAGTTCTTGTGCCGACGCGCTGATCTGTTGTGCGCCTTGCGCCTGTTGTTCGATGCCCTGCGTCATCTGTCGGATCTGCTCGGAGATTTCGTGAACGGCCTTCGTCGAGGTGTTCATCGCTGAGGCCATCTCTTCTGCTGCGGCTCCCTGTTCTTCAGAGGTCGCCGTCAAGTTCTCGATCATCGCCGTCGTCTTTTCCATCATATCCTTAAGTTGTTTGAACTGCTGCGCCACCGCTCGCGCCTTATCGTTGACCGCTTGGACCAAGACGGTTGTCTTTTCCGTCGCTTGGTTGGATTCTCCGGCGTCTTTTTGGATTTCTTTTAGAATCGATCCGATATTCGAAGTCGCCCTTTTACTCTCTTCGGCTAACTTCCGTATCTCGTCCGCCACCACCGCGAAGCCCCGACCCGCCTCCCCCGCCCTTGCCGCTTCTATCGCCGCGTTGAGCGCCAACAGGTTCGTCTGCTCCGCAATCGAGGAGATCGTGTCGACGATCTCGCCCACGTTTTTCGAATTCTCTGCCAGCTTCTGCACCTTTTCTGCCGCCAGCAGCGTTTGTTTTGCCGTCGCTTCGGTCTCTTGAACGGCCACCGAAGCCATCTCCTCTCCTTTACGCGACCCGTCTGCCGTCTTCTCGTTCTCAACGGAGAGCGCCTGCGCGGTCTTTGACACGTTCTGCGCGCTCGCCGCTACTTCCTCTACACCGGAGTCCACTTCTTCGATCGAAGAGGCTGTGTTCTGCAAATGGGTGTTCGCGCTCTGCGATTGCGAAGAGAGCTCCTCGGATAGGGCCAGTTGTTCCTCCGAGATCGCGGCCAAATCGGTCGAAGCGGATTTGATCTCTTTCGAGGAGCTCGCTATCGATACGACCGCCTCTCTGAGGTCGTACCCCATCCCGGACAAGGCTTTGGCGATCTGGGCGATTTCGTCGTGGCCCTTCACCTCGAAGGTCGTGGTCAAGTCCCCTTTCCCGAATTGATCCACTTGGAGGGCAAGTTTTTTCATGGATTTGGAAATGAGCGTGCCGACGAACATAGAGATAAACACGATGATCGCGACAATGATCGCGAAACTCAGGATAACGGCACCAAGGAGGAAGGTGCTCTTCTCTTCCACTTCAGCTTCGGGTAGGGCTCCGACCAACGACCAGTTCGGCGTATTCGGTACAGGATCATATTGCATAATCTGCTTCTCTCCTGTGGGTTGGACGATATTATGTAGGCCATCATTCCCACGTACCATCTCTCTTCCGGCCTCTTCCAGACCTTTATACCCCATCTTCGAAGCTTCTAACACGTTGAGCTTCATAATGAGGTCTTTCTTCTGGTGCGCGATCACCATCCCGGTTCCGTCCACTAAAAAGGTGTATCCGCCCTTACCAAGAGCGATGGATGCGGCTTTTTCGCTCAATGTTTTCAACGATATGGCGGCTCCCAGGAGGCCGATGCGTTTCCCGTTACGGTCAAGGACCACGTGGGCGACGTGGATGGCGTAATCGTTTGTAAAACGGCTGAGAATCCCTTCGCTTACGGTGAATTCCTTCCCTTGGAATATGATCTCCTTGAAATAGTTGCGATCGCTAATATCAGCCACGATACCCTTTTCAGAAACGGCCTTACCAGTCATATCGCAAAGAATAATCGATTGGAAAACCCCGCCGCTATTTTGTATCGTTTCTGTGAATCTTTGTGTATACAGCGTGGGATCGAATGACCTTACGTGGTCAGTGATAGCCAGATTACCCATCACATTTTTTATCCCCATTAACCACTCTTCCATAATCCGGGAAGCCGCTGTCATCGTACCTCCCGTTAGTTCTACAGCTTGGTTTAGCGTTACGTCCCTCGCCAGTAAGCCGACGATCAACCCTACGGTCACGAGCACCGCGGCCGATACGGGAATAAAATACGCCAGCAATTTTGCGCGCACACTCTTTAACTTCATTTTTTCTCCCCTTTTTGGTTTATTTGTAAACTTGTGTTTCCGTAATTGTAATATTAGTAGGTTTCCCTATGAGTTAGGCAGTGCTGTGAAACCGGGATATTATAGCATATTGTTGAGAAGAAGAGGGGGTTGGTGTGGGTCAAGTTCTAGGGTGTACTCAAGAAACTCGGTCAGAATCGATCGCGCGATTTTAAGTCCAAGTCGTCATCGCAGCGTAAGCGCACCTTCTCTTCGTGGGGCCGACTTCCAGTCGGCCTGCCTCTCTGGGAACACCGAACTTGAGTTCGGCATATTTGCTGAGAACTCCCTGAGAACGCCAAGCTTTAGTCTGGTAGGGTTTCTGTTTTAAAAAAGGCAAAAAAGAATAAAGTATGTCACACTAAAACGCGGCGTTCCCAGGTTACTCCGTCGGGGCGGGGCGTGTTCTTCGACACAGGCGGACTTGTCCCCATACGCCGAGGTGTTCGCCGATGATGATGACCACGCCGGTGACTCCGGGGATGCGTTGAGCGGCTGTGATCGCTCGTTCGATATCTTCTTTAGTGCGGACGAGGTTCGCGATGGCCGTCGCGGCGGCGTCGGCGAGCGGGGTGTCTTTCGCCAGCGTCACCACCGCGTCCGCTTTGCCAAAGCTGAGCGAATGCCCAACCGTGCCCGAAGAGGTGCAGATGCCCATGGGCGTTTCTTCTGCGTCTATTTCCAAAGAAAGGCGGTTAGAGAGGGGGGACAGACCCGCGTATATTCCGATTTTCCGCGCCCTCCGGGTGCGTAAAAAGATGTCCCCTCCGTTTTCTACGATAACTTCGCTAGAGAGATTCAGTAGATCTAGGCCGACGTACTCGGCGATCGCGCCAGCGACAGCCGCCATCGGGCCGACGCCACACGCAGCGCTGGCTTGTATCATATGGCGTGCGATCGGGGGATAGTGGAGATCATCCTCAATGGGAATGAGTGAAGTGAAAAACGCCGGGTTTTGTATGCCTTTCAGCTGGTCGCGATAGAAACGGACGCGTTCGGCGACGTATGGACGGTAATCGCCGTCCGCGAAAACCATCAGGTCCGTCTCTTCCATGTTCACATTGAAGCCCTGGAGCCCTTCGGGAACCATTCTGCCACGATACGTTCGCGCTTCGTAAGGGATTAAGCCTACCTCCTCGTTCTCCGTAGAAGAATTCTCGCACACGAAGTACTACGAGTATTCTACCACGTCGGTTGTGACTTTATCGTCGGTGAGCGGCGGCTATTAGCTCAAAACCGCTACGGTCAAGCGGTCGCAACGTTAAGAGGGACTTCTCTTCTTTCTATTCGCTTCTCGGGTTCAGATTCGCGCGTTTTCTATGCGCCGAAGCCTTTGATCCCTCGGAAAACGCGCCACGGGCTCGGTGAGGAAAAACCGCCTAGCCAAGATCTCCTCGCGTAAGAAATCGGCGATCTCACGGGCCTTTCGTATGTCCGACATCGGAGCGGCGGGCGTTTTTCTACCCTCGATTAGGACCGATCCGCTCCAAAGTTCTTCGTAGTTGACCGTGGCGATGACCGGGCGATCGCGCGCGCCTATACCAAAGTCGAAAAGGAGCGTTTGGATGTCTCTGTTTCTAATCGAGACGGCGCGTAGCATATCGATGTCCAAGATAGGAATCGGGACTCCGATTCCAACGCACAGGGTGACACCGTAGTTCTTTAACCGTATGGGTCGCAACCATCTCGGATCCATCGATTTCATGTCTCCGATCAACGCCAGGGTTCCGGCGCCACCCACCGGTACCTGAGCGGCGTTTTTCGGGCGCGCAGAGTAGAACTGTGTCCCTTGCCAAGCCACATACCCTTGTGCACCCGCTAAGAACAGGCGAGTGCCTATCCCGATCGTTCGGTAGTCGGGGTCGTTGAGTAACGGGCTGAGCTGTCCGCACGTCGCGTACGTGACATTCGCCCCGTGGGGCCGCAGAGTCCCCATGTAGGTGTATTTCGTTTCGGCTGAAAGGTTGATCGCCGCCCCGTAGTTTTGGTAGGCGTTTCGTGGGTTGAACAGATAGGCTTCGTTGATCGTGTCCAGAGTGATCTCCGTCTCCAATCGTTTCCTCGGATAACAATCGGTACCCGGACTGGAAGCGCTTAACCGCACGGGCTTTCGCGAGATGAGGTCGCAGATGACGTGCGCCCCTCCATAACGGTCGCCTTCGGTTTCCGAAAGCTGGGTTGCTCCTATATAGGCGTCGACAGCCGCGATTCCGGAGTAGGCCTCCACGTCATTGAGCGCTGTTTTGGCCATGCGTATGGGTGGGTCGGAATGCCCGAAGTTTAGAAATGCGCCGCTCGAGCACATCGGGCCGAAGGTGGCGGTCGTCACGACATCCACCTTTTCGAGGGTCGCCTCCGCTCCTTCTTGGGCCACCTCGTCTATGATCTCTTCGGCAGTTAACACCACGGCGTTCCCGTTCGCGATCTTTTCGTTGATCTCTTCGATGGTACGGATTCTTGACATCGTTTTCTCCTCTCTTTCAAAGCAACCTTGTCACGTCGGGGCCTTACCGAAAAAGGGTTTCAGCGTCAAGAAACAATAGCGACGACTCACAGAGGTTCGAATATGACCCCTAAAATCGTATATTCCACACCCGTTCAACCAGGGTTTGGGCGATCTGGATCGCGTTCCAAGCAGCTCCTTTTAACAGCTGATCGGCCACGACCCAAAAAGACACACCTTTTTCGAAGGCGAGGTCTTTCCGTATCCTACCGATGAAAACCTCTTTTCGTAAGGCCGCTTGGGCCGGCATTGGGTAGAGGTTGGTTTCCGGGTCGTCTTGCACCACGATACCCGGCGTGTCGTTTAGAACGGCGCGAATCGTCTCGGGATCGAAATCCCTCTCCAGTTCCAGCGTGATGGATTCCGAGTGGGCCCGGATCACCGGAACGCGAACAGCTGTCGCGCTGATCCGCCATTCGGGTTTTTCGAAGATTTTGCGTGTTTCGTTTACCATTTTCATCTCTTCACGGGTGTAACCGTTCTCTTCAAAGCGATCGATGTGTGGAATCAAATTGAAGAGGAGCGGATAGGGAAATTTCCGAGCCTCCAAAGCCCCCCCGTTCACAAAAGCTTTCGTTTGCTCGACCAACTCCTCCATCGCCTCTTTCCCCGCGCCCGAGGCAGCCTGATAGGTGGAGACGATGATCCGTTTTACCCCAAAGGCGCGCTCAAATGGGGCCACCGCGACGCACATTTGGATCGTTGAGCAGTTTGGATTTGCTATGAGCGTAGAGGACGAGTCGATCCGATGAGCGTTCACCTCCGGAACGACGAGCGGTACTTCGGGGTTCATTCGGAACGCGCTGCTGTTGTCGATCACCCGAGTCCCTTCTTCTAACGCGATCGGTAAATACTTTCGCGCCAGTTCCCCAGAAGTGGCATTGAACAGGAGGTCCAACCCCCGAAAACAGGTGTCGGAAAGGGGTCGAATACTCACGGGTTGCCCTCTGAAAAGTTGGGTCAACCCTACAGACCGCTCTGAAGCAAAGAGCGAGAGCTCGGATACCGGAAAGTTGGTTTCTTCCAGAAGACGTAACATTTCGAGACCCACCGCGCCGGTCGACCCGACGATGCCCACACGCAAGCGGTTCATAAGGCTATCTCCCCTCTCGCGCAAAACTCCGTATGTAAGCTTCGGGCCGCTTTTTCGATCTCTTTTTCGTGAATCACGCAGGTGATCTTTATTTCGGAACAAGAGACCATCTCGATAGACACGCCCTCATTAGAGAGGGTTCGGAAGACGCGGGCCGCCACGCCCGGGTGAGAACGCATACCGATCCCGATGACCGAGACCTTCCCCATATCCTTTTCGCCAGTGATTCGAGCGCCTTCGTATTTTTGAGTAAATTGCGTGGTAATTTCGTAAGCGGCATCGTAGTCTTCTCTAGCCACGAGGTAGGAAATGGACATCGTCGCTTGTTCGCCAAAATCTTGGACGACGATATCGACGTTGATGTTTTGTGCCGCTATCTCAGTGAAAAGGTCCGCAAACGCGGAAGGCGATCTGGGTAATCCGGTGACGGTGATCTTCGCTTCGGACTTAGAATGGGCGATGCCCCGCACGACTGCTTGTTCCATAATGGTCTCTCCTTCTTGAATATAGGTACCGATAGTGTTACCGAATGAACTACGCAAGTGGATGGGGAGTCGATATTTCGCGGCAAGCTCGACGCAACGGCTGTGCAAAACCTTCGCGCCGGATCCTGCCATTTCGAGCATTTCTTCATAAGAGATCCTGGGGATCTTTTTCGCCTGTGGGACCACTCTCGGGTCAGCCGTATAGACCCCGTCGACGTCGGTGTAGATCTCTACCTCCCCCGCGTTGAGGGCGCATCCCAAAGCGGTGGCCGTGATATCGGACCCTCCCCTTCCCAGCGTCGTGATTTCGTTTTCGTCAGTCACGCCTTGAAAACCGGCGATGATGACGATCTTCCCGCTTTCTAATTCCTTGAGGAGTTTGTCGGTCGGGATACTCTTGATTCGCGCTTTCGTATGCACAGATTCGGTCTGAATCCGAGCTTGAGAAGCGGTCAAGGCGATCGCTTTCTCACCCAACTCCTGTATCGCTAAGGCTAAGAGAGAGATCGAAAGCTGCTCTCCCGTAGCTAAGATCATATCGAGTTCACGACCATTGGGCGCGTGTGAAACTTCTTTCGCCTTACCTATCAGCGAATCCGTCATTCCCGCTGGCGCCGAGACGACCACGACCAGTTTTTTCCCGGTTTTGGCCGTTTTCACTATCCGGTTTGCGACGTCCTTGATCCTTTCGGCGTTGGCGACAGACGTGCCCCCGTACTTTTGAACCCAAACCTCCATAACGATCCTCCAAAAAAAAGGGCGTTTCTTTACGAAACGCCCTCGAAATTTCAGTATCTGTAAGCGCTAAACGCGCCCACCCAATTTCGGGGGCGTGTGGCGCATCATCATATAGCCTTTTCGTTGGAACGCGTTTGCCTGGTTTTTCATTGACGATTACCTCCTGATTCTGACCTATTATATCACGAAATATCGCGCTTGTGAATCCCCCGCCGTGCGAGAAATTTGGTCGCTTTTGCGGGGACGTCAAATTTTTGGGAACGCCCTGAGAACACGCTGGAAACGTGCTGGGCACGCCTTGCGTACGCCGGACTTTAGTCCGGCATGTCTGTGATATTTCCACTAGAGCCGCTTTTCGTAGGAGTATCCGATCTACTTTTCGCCTATCTCGTTTTTCGTATTCCCTCCGTGCTGCCGTGAGAACATTGTTTTTCAAGTCATGCTAACTAAAAAGTTAGCGTTCCCAGGCAAAACACGTGCCGGACTGAAGTCCGGCGCTCCTAGAAACCCTGCCGAACTAAAGATCCGCGTTCCCAAGTCGTTTCCAAAAACCAAGCCGAACCGAAGTTCGGAGCCTTCAAGGCGTTCCCAAGACATTCCCAGAAGTTCGACGCACACAGAGGGACTCGATACGGCACAGTAAACATCGATTAGTCGGCCGAGGTCACCATACCTACGTGGTTATTTACGAGGGGTTTTTCGAATTGGCTTCGATAGAGGTCGGCATAAAACCCGTTTTGGTTCATTAGCGCTTGGTGGGTCCCTTGCTCGACGATGTCGCCGTGGTTCATTACGAGGATGAGGTCGGCGTCTCGAATGGTCGAGAGTCTGTGGGCGATGATGAAGCTCGTGCGGTTTTTCATCAGGTTTTCCATCGCCTGTTGAACTTGGACCTCCGTCCGTGTGTCGACCGAGCTGGTGGCTTCGTCGAAGATCAATATCTTCGGGTCCGAAAGAATCGCGCGGGCGATCGTGATCAACTGTTTTTGCCCTTGCGAGAGGTTCGTGGCTTCTTCGTTCAGTACCATCTGGTACCCCTCGGGCAACGCCCGGACGAATGAATCCACATGCGCTGCTTTCGCGGCCTCGAGAACCTCTTCATCTGTGGCGCTCAATCGCCCGTAACGGATGTTTTCCAAGATCGACGCGTTGTAGAGCCACGTGTCTTGCAGGACCATTCCGAACTGGTCGCGTAAGTGGTTACGTGAGAAGTTCCGTATGTCGTGGCCATCGAGAAGGATCTCACCCGCGTCTAACTCGTAAAATCGCATCAGCAACTTGACAATCGTAGTTTTCCCCGCGCCGGTGGGCCCGACGATGGCAATGTGCTGCCCGGGAGTAATTTGTGAGGAAAAGTCGTGGATCACGGTCTTCTCAGGGTCGTAGCCAAACCGGACGTGATTGAAAGAGACTTCACCAACGACGTGAGTGAGAACCGTCGGGCTCGGTGTTTCGGGGGTTTCCTCCTCCTCTTCCAGGAAGGCGAAGACTCTTTCGGCCGCGGCCGCCGTTTGTTGGAAGATGTTGGCGATATTGGCGATCTGCGCGATCGGTTGGGTGAAGGTTCGGATATATTGGATGAAAGCTTGGATATCGCCGACAGTAATGATTTTTCTAGCGGCGAACCAGCCTCCCAAAATGCTAATGATGACGTATCCAATGTTGCCAACGAAGACCATAATGGGCATCATCATCCCGGATAGGAACTGGGATTTCCAGGCGGAAGAGTAGAGTTTTCGATTCAGTTCTCCGAAAGTTTGAACGCTGTTCTCTTCTCCGCTGAAGGCTTTCACGACGATATGGGCGCCGAACATCTCTTCCACGTGCCCGTTCACCTCACCCAAAAGGGCTTGTTGTCGCCGGAAGTATTTTTGGGACATTTTGACGACGAAGCTAATCAATGCCGTCGAAAGCGGAAGGATCAACAGGGCGATGAGCGTCAGTTGCCAGCTGATACTGAACATCATCACCACAACTCCGATGACGCTGGCGACGGAGGAGATCATCTGTGAAAGGCTTTGATTAAGCGTTTGACTGAGCGTATCGACGTCGTTGGTGATCCGGGAGAGCACTTCTCCCTGTGTGGTGCGGTCGAAGAATTTTAACGGGAGCTTGTTGATCTTTTGGGAGATGTCTTTCCGGAATCGATAAGAGATTTTCATCGATACGCCCGTCATCATCCAACCCTGGAGGTAGTTTAAGAACGAGCTGAAGCCGTACAATCCGATCAAGAATAGCATCGTTTTTCCGATCGCGTCGAAGTCGATACCACTCCCCCTTCCTTGGACTTTGTTCATAACGCCTTCGAAGAGGGAAGTGGTGATACGGCCCATAATCTTCGGCCCCAGGATAGAGAAAATCGCGCTACAAGCGGCGAAGATCATAACGATCACTATGGTCGTTCGATATCCTCTCAGATGTTTGAGGAGTTTCCGGAAGGTCCCCTTGAAGTCTTTGGCCTTCTCTCCGCCTCTCATCATCGCCGGCCCCATACCCGGTCCTCCCATCCGCGCGCGGGGAGTCGGTTTCTTTGTGGATTCTCGTTCAGAGCTCACGCCAATTCCTCCTTCGTGAGTTGAGAGTAGGCGATCTCTTGATAGGTTTTGCAATGTTCGATCAGCTCTCGGTGTGTACCGTGCCCCACGATCCGCCCCTCATCCAATACCAGAATTTGGTCGGCGTTCATAATAGTCGCGATGCGTTGCCCCACGATAATGACGGTGCTGGACGCCGTGTTCTCTTGCAACTGCCGTCGGAGAGCCATATCTGTTTTGTAATCGAGAGCGGAGAAGCTGTCGTCGAAAAGGTAAATAGGCGCCTTTTTCATCAGCGCGCGGGCGATCGAGAGCCTCTGTTTCTGTCCGCCTGACACGTTCGCGCCGGCTTGGGCGATGTGTTCCTGATACTTGTCCGGTTTCGCTTCGATAAACTCCGACGCTTGCGCGATTTGCGCGGCCGTCTCCATATCTTCAGGAGCGGCCTCGGCGTTGGCATATTTCAAATTGAATTCTATCGTACCGCTGAACAGCAATCCCTTCTGTGGTACGTACCCGATTTTGGAGCGAAGCGCTTTTTGGGTGACTTGCCGCACATCCACGCCGTCCACCAACACCTGTCCCTCCGTGACGTCAAAGAACCTCGGGATCAGATTGAGGAGCGTCGACTTGCCGGAACCGGTCGAGCCAATGATGGCGGTCGTTTTTCCGGGTAATGCGGTAAAAGAGATGTTTTTTAGCATATCCTCTTGGGCCCCAGGGAATCTGAAGGATACGTTCTGAAATTCGACCACACCCTCTTCCTTACCTTGTGGAAACGGAATCGGCTCGCGCGGATCTTTGATCGTGGGCTCGGTCTCCAGGACTTCCGAAATACGACCGGCGGACACCGCCGCGCGCGGCAGCATAATAAACATCATTGACAGCATCAAGAAAGAAAAAATGATGTGCATCGCGTATTGCATAAAGGCCATCATATCGCCAACCTGCAAACTGGATTCGGCGATTTGGTGCGCGCCTACCCAGATGATCAGCAACATTATCCCGTTCATAATGACCATCATCAACGGCATCATTACGGCAAACATCCGTCCGATGAACAACGTCGTTTTCGTGAGTTCACGGTTGACCTTTTCAAACCTCTCCTCTTCGAAGTCTTGTGTGACGAAAGCGCGAATGACCATCAGCCCGGACAGGTTTTCTCTAGAGACTAAGTTTAAGCGGTCAATGAGTAGTTGGATTTTTTTAAATTTCGGCACGGCAATAGCGAACAAGACCGAGATCAGCCCTAACAGAATGATAACCGCGAGCGCGATGATCCAGGACATCGAAACGCTCTTGTCCAAAGCTCGTATGATTCCTCCGATTCCCATGATAGGCGCGAAGAAGACCATCCGAACGATCATCACTGTGACCATCTGGATCTGTGTGATATCGTTTGTGGTTCGTGTGATTAATGAGGCGGTGGAGAACCTGTCGAACTCGTAAAGAGAAAAACCTTCGATCTTCGAAAAAACATCCTGGCGGAGGTCTCTGGCTACGCCCGCGCCGATTTTCGCGGAAAGAAAGACTACCGTGATGGTACTCAGCGCGGCAAGCAGCGCGATTGCCAGCATAAGAAGGCCCGTGCGGACGATGTAACGGTTCTGCAGAGATTCGGTCGCCACGCCCATCGCGGTATACTCAGCTTTGATGGCCGCCACGGCCCCTTGATGAACCATACTCTCGCCGAGGGCGGTGAACATCTTATCCATTCCCTTCACCATTTCTTGTCTCTTTTCGACGCCCATTAGTGCGATGAGCCGGTAGGGGTCTACGGCGACGGAGATTTTCGTGCCGTTGAGGTCCATCATACCGTCAACCGCTTCCGATTTCGCTTTTTCGATACCGGAAATGATGAGTAGGGATCGGTTCAGCGCCTTACTTAGAGATTCCGACCGTACATCGGACGGGTCGTTCAGAAGGGCGATGGGCTCGCTTTTCAAAATCGGGTAAGTGTTTTGAGCCGATTCGAAACGCGGGTCTCCCAATTTCACGACGGTATACCGATCGAATACCAAGCTTTTTTCATCGTCGGTCATAAACAAAGCGAGGTGATCCAGCGTGGTTTTCCGCAACGCTGTCGGGACGGAGTGTTCTATTCCGCCTTGTTGTATACCGGTGTTCACGATACGCGACATATAGTCTGGTAGGGCCAGCTCGCTCATCGCTTGGACGAAAAGAAAAAAGAGAGAGAGTAAAAGGAAGTGTGTGTAAGGCTTTACGTATCGAATGATCTTTAGCATAACGAAAACTCCTTAAATTGGGATTCCTGCGCTTTCGAAAAGCCGCTACTATTCGACTGTTTGGAAGAACGAAAAGTTGTAGGCTCGGTTTTTCCGCAGATGGCCGGTACAATGGGGAAGGTCGACCGTCCTTTTCATTGAACAAAACAGGCGGTTGAGGAAAAGGGCGGATCCCGGGGAAATCGAGACCACGCCGTCTATCTTAAGCTATTCATATGGAGAATGTCAAGAGGAAGATGCGGCTTTCGAAAAAGTCGTTAGGGCGTAAGCGCGAAAGGGCAAGCGCAGATCGCGGGGTCGTAAAAACCACTTACCCCGCGATAACCTCACACGGGCATCGCGGCGTAAGCGCTTCTTCTTTTCGCGACGGCGCGATACCCTTTTGAGAAAGACGTAGGGCGGATCGCGGGGTCGTAAAAACCACTTACCCCGCGATAACCTCACACGGGCATCGCGGCGTAAGCGCTTCTTCTTTTCGCGACGGCGCGATACCCTTTTGAGAAAGACATTGGGCGGATCGCGGGGTCGTATAAACCGCTTACTCCGCGATGAACCTCGTATTCGCTTTCCGCGCCCTCCGCGTGAACCCCGCTTTTGCTCTTTGAAAGGCATGCCAACTTAAAAGTTGGCGTTCCCAGGCGTTCACAAAATCCCGGCCATCTCAGGGAGCTCCCAAAAGTCCGGCGCTCTGAGGACGTTCCCAGCGGTTTTTCCCTCAGTGAACGGTTTACTTCCAGACTTCGGCGAGTTCTCCTTTCATTGTGTAGGCGAGGCACACTTGTTTTCGAATTGCTAATTCCGCCTCTTCTTCCGTAGATTCCAGCGTGGCTTCCACGAAAGAGGCGACGCGGGCGTAGTAGAACGGGATGAGGCTTTCCATCCATTGCTCTTTCTCCGAAGGTACCTGCGTTTTTTTTGAGATGAGAAAGACAAAGCGAAGCCAGTCTGATGAGTCACATACGCCTTTACGTAACACCCGGTCAACTATCGCGAGAAACTCGGGAGGCAAGGAAGATCTTAAGAAGGCTTCTATTTTTGCTGCGCCGGAACGAGCCTTTCGCTTCAGGTTCTCTAAATCCACATCCAAAGGTTCAACTCGCGTTTCCACTGGTTCTCCAAATATCGGCGCTTGAACCGGTCGCTGCGCATACGCGCTCCACTTCTCTTGATACCGGTCCATTAAGGAGAAGAGGGTGCCCACGACCTGTGTAAACATCGGCCCGAGATGTTTGCCGGGGTCTTTCACATCGTGGATCTTTGCGCCTAAGGCGGCCTGAAAAACCGGCGCTTGGCCTTCGTTGATCGCCAACGTCGTCATCCAGATGTCAATACCAAATCGAGCTGCGTCGCCACGCCACGTTTCCTTGGGTTCTGCAAGGTACACTTCCATCATCTGTCTAGAGACGCCAAAATCACCGCCTATCGGTTGCCTGACCTCTGTTCCATAGAGCACGGAGGTGAGTGGATAGCATATTTGATTGGTGATGGTTCCGTCGTATTTATGGCGTCGATAAGAAGGCGTCACATATGAGGCCTTCCCGTCCGTGATCGGCTTGGCTAATCTGTAGATCCATTCCGGCGTTACACTTCTCAGATCGGAATCCACGAACACCAGCGCCTGCGCGCCTACCGCATAGGCGGCATCGACCATAGCGATCAAGGCGCTTCCCTTGCCTGGTACCCCTTCATATTGAAAGCTCAGTTTCGGGATAGATAGGGTGTCGGTCTCCATAAACACTTCACGTGTTCGATCCGTACTACCGCCGTCGCAGTTGAGGATCATCCCGTCGCGATCGAAGTGTTCGATTATCCCTTTGCCCGCTTGCTGGACGACGTGAGCGATCGTCCCTTCATTGTTGTAGCTCGGGATACCGACGACGACCTTCCGTTTGCCCAGCGCACTCAGCCGCTTTTTTATTTCTTGCCCTAAAAATGACATTGTGTTACACCTCCGATTTGAGTGTTTCTATCAATAGCTCTATGCTTCTGCGTTTAATGCGTAAATCATTCAGCTCCGAAAACAACTGCTTTATCTCTGGATCGCCCGCCGTAGTCGCCCGAGAATGTTGGCAGAGTGATAACGAGAGTTCTAACGCTGTCCTCTTAGCCCTATAATAGGCGAACCGACTTTGGAAATCCTGTTCGGACGCTTCCATTTCGTCTCCTCGATAACGACTTGCGAGCTTTTCATGATCGTCTCGAAGACGTACCAACTCTTGTATCTTCGTTGGATCGACCGGAGCTTCCCCAGCGGGTTTCACCCAGTCAGCGTCAGGAATGAGGAGCGATAGAGACCCGCCTTTGCCAATGGGATAGTCTCGTTTGAGAAACGTTATCCCTATGGTTTCGATCGCCTTCGCTCGGATAGTCCCGGCGAAGGGTACTAGTCGGTCTCCTCTTATCCCGCAAGAATGAAGGGCGCGCGTTGAGCTAAGCAGAACGGAGGTGTTCCCGGGGTTGAAGACCCGAAACCCCAGCCTCCTGACGTTCTGCTGGCTTCCCGATGGCAGGGGCTTCACCGTCGTGCATTCCACATATCCGCCTTCAAAAAAAGTGAGCGATAGCGGCGGTATGAAGGGAGCGCTCGGACCTTTGGATTGTTGATTCTGCGAACGAAACAGAATCGGCGGAGTTGAAAACGCGCTCTTCCACCTCGGGAAATCTTCGCTTGTCCCACCCTGTTGTTTGCCCGTCTCGCCGGTATCCCACGAAGTCTTTAAAGGAAAACTCGGTGACCCGACCCGTTTCTCGAGCCGCAACCAAGAAGGGTTGCCAGACCTCCTCCGGTTCTTTATGGAAATCCCGGGATGGCCGTTCAAAGGCATCGAAGGGAGAAAAAACGGTCAAGTCGCCTTTTCCTGTCAACGTCAGAATGAGCGCGTATCTCACTCCTCGCCCCCACGAATTTGCCTTCATTTTGATCACCGGCGTTTGGTCACATTCGATGATCCATTCCCAACGGATCAGTGGATTTTCAAAGCGGAGCTTAAGGGACCTATAGGAAACGCTTTGTTGTAATGTGGTCATCCCCGAGTATTGATAAAGTACCTTTCGTCCGAAAGCTGAAGAGTAGGTGTCCCCCGCATCTTCAAAAATGGAAAACTGGAGGTTCCGTTTTTCCCCGTTTGCGGGGATGAGGGTGACGGTTCCTTCTTCTATCAGCAGACTATAGTGTTCATTATACCAGTAGAATCGTTTAATTTCTCGCTCCTGCGTGGATAACTGTTCGAACGTCGGTTCGACCTTTTCCATCCTTCCGCCCGAAATCGAACACACGAGATACTGATTTTGATAAACCCCTGTCACGGTAATCGGAATCGGTTGGAGGTTCCACATATAATAACCTTCCGATAGATAGGGAGATAGGCCGTCCAGAAGCTGTTGACGTGATTGCAGGCATCGTTCGTATAGCTCCTGGTAACGAGATTCCATCTCTCGGTGGACGACATCGGTTCCGACACCTCCGATGCTGTCGTGGATGAGGTTTTTGAGGAGAAGTTGCCATTCCAACCTAAAGGATCTCTTAACCCCTGATAACAGCCAACGCAGGCTGTTCAGCGGCTGGAGCTGTCGAGAAATCAAGTCTTCCAATTTCCGATGCATTTGTTTGAGTTGGATCCGGGTAGATAAAGAGCCGGGGAAGACGCAGACGAAGCGTCCGCACCTTAACTCCCCGCGAATTGTGGGAAGATCGACGCTTAACCCTTCTTCCGCGAGACAAGTTTGCGGATCAGATGAGACAAAATCTCCGAAATTTGATGGATTTTCCGGTTTCGGATCAAGATCGTACCCGTTGAACAATGGAAGCGTCTGAGATCGGGCATAAGGTCTGAGCCTCTGAACTGCCAAACTTACCCTTTTTTGAGCTACCTCCGGGTAATCGCCGATGCGCATCAAGTTTCGATAAGAGTCCAAGGCGTAGAGGACTCGCGCGCTCGATCCGTCGGGAGAAACCCAGCGGAATTCGGTTGTCGGACTCTCTAACGGAACTCCCCGCCATACGACGGCGCAAGTAATTCCAAAACTATTCAGGATTTGTGGGATTTGAGAAGTCAGCCCAAAGTTGTCCAACAGCCAACCAACTTGAAAAGGACTCCCAAAAACCTTCGCTTGACGGACCCCCTCTTCCAGCGCTTCGATCGCGGATTCTTCACCAATCCGCCAGTCGATTTGACCATAAAACGGCCCCCAGGAGAGGTTCTTCGTTAACTCCTTGAGCTTTCGGACAGCCTCTTTTTTTTCGGACCAGCTGAGCAGCGATAGATAATCCTGTATCATAACGGTTTGCCCGTCGAGGATAAAATAGTATTTCGGGTCTTCTTCTACCATCCGGAACAAATTCTCAAACAACAGAATCAACAGAGGTTTTGTCGCATCTGCCCGCTCAAACCATTCCCGATCCCAATGGGTATGCGCGAAGATGGCTTGTGGGATCAACCGATAGCCTCTTCTGTTTCGGGATCGAATAGACGCGTCTTTTTCACATTCAAGTAGATTCTCAGGGTCTCGTTTTCATTGAATAGTGCGTCCCCAGAGACTTTGACGACGAAACGTTTGCTTTCGGTTGAAACGTGAACGATCGTTTCTCCGCCTAACCGCTCCGTAAAATAAACCGAACCCTTAATGGGTACGCAACCGTTTTCCGGTGACAACAGGATGTTTTCAGGGCGTATGCCCAAGATCACTTTGTCGAGATTCGCCTTTTCAAGACCCTTGACCTTATCTTCCTCACAGAGGATCGAAAGGCCTTTACTGACCAGCTCAGCGCGTCCCTCTTCCCTTTTCACCGTCATTTCCAGGAAGTTCATTTGAGGAGAGCCGATGAATCCTGCAATGAATACGTTCTTGGGACGCTGGTAGATCTCCTCCGCTTTTCCGAACTGTAGAATCTTCCCATCGCGCATCACCGCTATACGGTCTCCCATCGTCATCGCTTCCACTTGGTCGTGGGTGACGTAGACGGTGGTCGTTTGAATTCTTTGCTGGAGCTTCTTCAATTCGCTGCGCATCGTAACCCGGAGGAGGGCGTCGAGGTTGGACAAGGGCTCGTCCATTAACAAAGCCGCGGGCTCGAGGACGATCGCTCTGGCCACCGCTACCCGTTGGCGTTGCCCCCCAGAGAGTTGTGCCGGATAGCGATCCATCAGCTCGGTAATATTCAGGAGCTCTGCAGTCTCTTTGGCTCTTTTGTCGATCTCTTCTTTTGAGAATTTCTTGATTCGCATTGGGTATTTGATATTTTCTTTCACTTTCATATGGGGCCAGACGGCGTAGCTTTGAAAAACCATCGCGAGGTTCCGGTCTTTGGGAGGTAGATGGGTGACGTTCTTTTGGTCAAAACGTATCTCGCCCGAAGTAACGGTTTCCAACCCGGAGATACAACGCAGAAGGGTTGTTTTTCCGCATCCTGATGGGCCCAAAAGGACCACGAATTCGCCATCTTGGATTTTCATATCTACGCCATCCAAGGCTTTGACTTGATTGAAGTATTTCTTCACTTCTTTCACGGTGACTTCGGACAACCAAAATCCCTCCTCTGGTTTCGCCTTATTTCAGTGAAATTCCCCACATACTCATCAGGTATTTCCGGGTGAAAAATATAAAAATCATCGCCGGAAGCGCCATAACAGTTCCGGCGGCGAATTTGAAGTAATCGGGTGAGGTCATCGCCGTGTTGAGAATGTGGGCAGGTAAGGTTCTGTTGGTTAAATTGATGATGGCCGAAATGAACACTTCATTCCAGGAAAGTACAAAAGCGTAGATTGCAGCCGCCGCGAAACCAGGCAGCGCCAGAGGCAAAGTAATCCGAAGGAACGATCGAAAACGGGTTAAACCAAAGACCATTCCGGCTTCTTCGTATTCCACAGAAATGCCGCCCAGAATGCTGGAGGAAATGATGATGATAAATGGCAAGATCATCGAACTGTGGGCTAAAGAGACGCCCAGGACGCTATCCGCGATGCCGATCCGCAGGTAGAGTGTCACGAGAGGAACCCCGATGATGATCACAGGAAATGAACGGGTGAGTAAAATGGTCAGCCTGAAAAGGTTCTTCCCCTTGAACACATACCGCGTGAGGACGTAAGCAGCGGGCAAACCGATCGCAAAACTGATCACGATGGAGAGTAAAGCTGTCTGAATGCTGATGAGGGTTGCCTTCCAACCGTTCAATCGCACGAAAAGGCTCTCCAAATGCGTTAACGTCAGCTTGGTCGGGACCAGCCGCGCCAAGTCATAGTACTCGGCGGACGGGGTGAGCGCGGCGATGAGGATCAACAGAACGGGCCCACAGAACCAGAGGACTATGAGTAGGCAAAGGATGAAGATTAGAGTTTTTTTCATCATACCGCTTCCTCCTCGAAGCTCTTGGGTTTGAGGAAGGTGATGTAGGCCCAGCTGATCAGGATCGTCACTACGGCGATGATCAGACCGTAAGCGCTGGATATATTCGAGTTATAGACGACCGTTTGCCAATAATACGCTTCTCCTGCGAGAACCGGGATGTCTCTTCCCGCGAGTATCCAGATGACGCCGAATACTTGAAAAGCGAAGATCGTCCGGATGAGCAGCGCCGATAGAATAGAAGGCCGAAGGATTGGAAGCACGATCTTCCACAACTTTTGCCAAGGAGAAAAACCGAAAACGTTCGCGGCCTCGAGGTACTCTTTATTAACAGCTTGAAGTCCCGCGAGCAAGATGATGAAGACCAAAGGTGTGGCGCGCCATACCTCTGTAATGACGATAACCCAGAAAGCGCGATCCTGGAAGCGAAACCCAAAAAAGTATAAGGGTCGCTCGATCCATCCCCAAGCCATAAGGAGCTTGTTCAGAAACCCGGTAGAGGCAAAGATGGAATAGCTCATAAGCGCGGCAGACACATCGCTTAAGGCAAGCGGTATCGCGATGATATATAGGATGAATAGGTATCCTTTGAATCGCAGGTTGACGAATAGGGCCAAAGCCAAGCCGAGGATCAGTTGTAGGGGTACAACAATACCGGTAATGACCAAAGTGTTGCGCAGCGTCTTCCAGAATTCTCCGGAAGTGATGATCCGGCGAAAGTTTTCTAGGGGGCCCGCTGGGTTCGAAAAGGCTAACAGACAGGTGTCTACCAACGGATAAAAAATGAAGACGATCAGGTAGGCGAAGGTCGGTAGAAGGAGCATTAACGCGATCTTTCCCTTGTGATGAATCATACTGTACCCCTCCGTGAAGATCGTATAGGTATAACGAAGGTAGTAAAAAGCGCCGGCGAGACGCTATAGGTTTAGCCGGCGCTCATATCGATTTTAGTGAAACAAAGACGCGTCCGGTTGAGGCAGCGTGGCTCCAGATTCTTTCACGGTTTGGTAGACTTTCGGCGCGATGTCTTGCAGTACTTTTTTAATATCTTCATTCTCGTAGACAATCCGGCGGAACGCTTCGCGATAGTAAGCGGTGAACTCTCCACCTTTTGGCCCGAGACCGGGAATGAAAGAAACCATAGCATCCGGAGCCCCGGCTTGCGCCACAACCGCTTCAGCCAACACTTTATTCGGCCCGGCCGGGATGACCCCGATAGCTTCTTCGATCACGGGGAAGAAGCCGGTCTTTTCCAATATGTCGAATTGGGTAGTCGCCGAGGTGAGGTAGTCGATCAGCCTGACTGCTTCCGCTTCGTTCGGGGCGTTCTTTGGAAGGGCCAAACCCACTAATACCGTGATGAAGCCTCTACCTTTTGGACCTGCCGGGACCGGAGCCGGAATGTACTGTTCGGGGTCCGCGCGAACCGCAGCTGGAATTCGAGCGGTATGGTCCCAGACGATCCAAGCTTCGTTTCTCATTAAAGGCTCACTCATGAAGCTCCAAGTGGAACTACCGGGGCTAACGTATTTGAACAGCTCTTTCAAGTAGGCCCACATATCGACGGCATCGAGGCTGTCGAACTTGACGAACTGTCCTCCCGTGAACGAGGGGTAAAGGTAACCGTGGAGGAAGCGATGAAACAGTCCTTGCGGGTTTTCGGGGAAGCCAACCATCGGCATTTTGGTCTTGTCGTAGATGTTTTTCGCCCATTCTAAGAGGGCTTGGTACGTCCATTTCGAGGTGCCTTTGAGTACATCTTCTTTCGTAAGGCCTTTCGGGAGGTAATCAAAGGCTTTCTTGTTGATGACCATCACGAAGGTCGCTTGAAGCCACGGGACGAACTGCTTGATCCCGTATCCGTGCGCATATTTTTCAAAAGTGGAGATGAAGGTACGGTCAGAAAAGGTGACGCCGGAGATATCTTTGAGTAAACCACCCGAAGCCATCAGTTCCATCCCGCCTTGGAGCTCGGCGAAGAGGCCAATCGTCACTCTGTTCGCCGCTTGCTCGGCGCGTAATCGCACACTGGCCTCTTCATAGGTTAGGGGAAGAAACTGGACCTTGACGTTTGTCAGCTTAACAAAATCGGGAAGCAACGACCCTTCGAAATACTCCCGTTCCGTAGCCGGGTGAAACTGAGTTGAGACGAAATTCAGCTGTCCGAAAGCTACGGCTAGCAGCAAAGAAAGACACAACCCAAACAACAATGTTCTTTTCATAGGTTCCCTCCTTGTTTCATGTTTCAAGGTTTACGAAAAGCGCTTAGGTACGAGCGCCTGTTCGACTTTTTCAATGGTGTTGCGGCAGGTTTCGTTCTTCCAGACAATGGTGCTGATGAGCATGTCGAGGATGGCCATTTGTGACGAGCGCGCCCCTAATGAGCCGATTCCGGCCTCAAACCCTTGTGGCGAACTGTATAGCACGAGGTCGACCTCTTTCGAGAGCGGAGACTCTTTACCACCAGTGATCGCGATGGTTTTTGCCCCCACGTTCTTGGCCACTTGTACGGACTTGATCGTGTCTTTGATCGTCCCGGAAACGGAGACGCCGATTACGGTGTCTTCCGGTGTGCAATTGGAGCCGACGATCACTTGCATGTGAGGGTCGGCGTAGGCGAAACAGGAAACACCGATGCGAACCAAAATACTGGCGCCGAGTTCGGCAATCGACCCCGAAGACCCGACTCCGAAAAGAAAGGTGTGCTTCGATGCCGCAATCCAATCGGCAGCTTTTTCGATGTCTAGAGGGTTAACGAGCTGCGACAACTCCTTGTAAGACTTAACCCCTTGTTGGACCAGATGGTGTATCAGATCCGCAACGCCCGTCGCGTCGTTTTTGACGTTCTGTTTGTCTTCCAAGAGAGAGAGCTCCTTGACCAAAGAAATCTTAAAATCGATGAACTTGGAAAAACCCAGTTTTCTCACGAACCGTGAGATTGAGGCTTCGCTGCACCCAGCGTTCTCTGCGAGATCGGTGATCGAAAAATGAATCACGTCGTCCGCGCGTTGAATGAGGTAATTGGCGACCTTCTTCTCAGAAGGCTTCAACGCTTCGTATAGACTTTTCGCTTTCAGTAGGATCGAGTCCATCTTCTTCTCCGTTTTTGAAAATATTTTTCAAGAATAATATTTTCACACAAATTATGAACGTGAAAATAGTATACACCACTTTCTACTCTTTGTCAACCACGATAATCACGAAGGATGCAAGAGGACAGTGTGAGTCAAGTTTTGAGCTGACGTAGCTAAGAGGTTCATCGCGGGGTAACCAGCGGGCTGACTTCGTAAGCCCGCGAAGTCTCGCGATACTCATTTTGCTTTTAATGACGCCGTAATTGGCATGTACAGAAGCGTATCGCGCCGTCGCAAGAAGAAAGGACGCTTACGCCGCGATGACCACGTGGACTTAAAATCGTCCGAGTGATTTTGGTCTTGTTTCTTGATTACACCCCATAACTTGACTCGCACGCTCATAAACTCTGCTTTCATTTCGTGATAGAATAAAGTGGAGGCAAAATAAGGAGAGGTGATCGTATGAAAATCGGTTTGATGCATTTCCGTTCTGGGTTTACCGACGGGGTTTCATTGGAGATGGACAAACAGAAAACCGTTCTCGAGGAAATGGGTCACGAGGTGGTCTTCGTCTGCGGAGAGCTCCAAAGCGGAGAAGGCATAGAAATCCCGTTGCTTCATCTATTAGAACCGCGCAACGAGCGCCTATCCCGAAATGGTTTTGGTTCGCTGGAAGACTTCACGACTGAGGAATATGAAGAGGAGCTAAACGATCTCGCGTATCTGATCGAGTCGCAAGTCACCCGTGTGATCCTCGAGCATCAGATAGAGATGCTCATCGTCCACAATCTCTTTTCACTTGGGCTGAATTTAGCCGCGGCAAAGGGCCTTTCACGCGCGATCGAGAAGACGGAGATACGCGCGATGGCCCATCACCATGACTTCTACTGGGAGCGAGCGAAATTTTCGCGGCCTACTCTCTCAGTCGTCAATCGCTTTCTAAGCTCCTTCTTCCCCCCGAACAGCAAAAACGTGACTCACGGCGTCATCAACAGTCTGGCTCAGAAGGAGCTGCTGAGAAAGCGCAACCTCTCCAGTGTGATCATTCCGAATGTGATGGACTTCAACCAGCCGCCTTGGCTTTTGGATGAGTTCAATAACGACTTACGCGAACGGTTGGGAATAGGCGCGAACGACCTCGTGTTTCTACAAGCTACCCGGATACTCCCAAGAAAGGCTATAGAACTAGCCTTCGAATTTATCCGCGTTTTTTATGAGGAACAGTTCCCTAAGGTCCAGGGGGGCACACGCCTATACACGGATCGGAAGATAGACGGTAAAAGCGCGTTGCATTTCGTGTTGTGCGGCCTCACCGAAGAGATGGACAAAGAGTACCTGAAAGAGATGAAGGCCTTGGCAAGACAAATGCCTTATTCTTGCCATTTCGTCCCTCAACTCTTTAGCCAACGACGAAACCAAGACCCAAAGACGTACTCTCTTTGGGACGCCTATACCCTTGCCGATATCGTGACCTTCCCCAGTGTCCAGGAGGGGTGGGGTAACCAATTGCTCGAAGCGGTCTTCGCGAAAAAAACCGTCGTAGGCTACGAATATCCCGTCTTTCGAAGCGACATCCTCCCCAAAGGTTTACAGATCGTTTCTTTAGGAAAGAACGCCCAAATCGGTGAAAACGGGTTGTACGAATTGGATCGGCTTACCTACTCACAGGCGGCGGAATCCTTGTTCAACCTCATCACCGACTATCCGGAGAGCCTCCGCCTCGTAGAAAGAAACTTCTCGCTGGGCGCGCGCCATTTTTCATACGAGGTGTTGAAAAAAAACTTGAACCTGGTTCTGGAGGGCGTCGAATGGGAATAGGGTGTGTGTCAAGTGATGGGGTGTAATCAAAAAACAAGGTTAGAATCGATCACACAGTTTTTTTCCATCTAGTAATCGCAGCGCAAGCGCTTCTTCTTTCCGTGACAGCGCGATACGCATTTAAATGCCCTGAAAAACAGAGTTCGCACGAAGGGCGCAGAGAACACGGAGAAAAGATTCTTGTGAACACCCTGGGAGCGCTTTGGGAACGCCGCACTTTAGTGCGGCATGTTTTTAGAGCTCTTCGACTCGTTACTTGAAGCCCACTCAAAATCCCACGAAATCGATGTTTCCTGCGAGGAATAGAATGAGATCGCCAGGCAGCCGATTTGGGCATAGGAAAGGGTTATAGCAACGATCTATCGCGAGACTTCGTGGGCTTCCGATGTCTGCCCGCTGGTTACCCCGTTTTAACCCCACACGGTCATCGCGGCGTAAGCGCTTCTTCTTTTCGAGACGGCGCGATGCGCTTTTATCCCAACTTTCGACTAAAAGTGCTACAAACGGCGATAAAAGCCACTTTCTCAAAAAAGTTGGCCACTACAATCGACGAGCCACGTAAGTCAGTTGCCTGTTCTTAAGCATCGGAACACCGAGCTTCTT